>Ga0209697_10000753_pt1 | contig 53335 bp, 51 predicted proteins | sample AliMusrvi5mmetaG_FD_184115 | JGI IMG/M metagenome (GOLD analysis project Ga0209697, IMG submission 184115) | Freshwater lake bacterial and archeal communities from Alinen Mustajarvi, Finland, to study Microbial Dark Matter (Phase II) - Alinen... | ecosystem: Environmental > Aquatic > Freshwater...
ACCTCCACGCCCTGGTAGCTGATGGACTCTTTACGCGCTCGGGGATGTTTCATGTCATGCCCGAGCTCAGCCTTGCACCGCTGGAAGAACTCTTCCGGGCACAGCTAGGCAGGATTGACGACGCGAAAGCGCTACTCGCTACTGCCCTTACACTTGATCCCGTGTTCAAGGAGATGGCGCTGGAGGATGAGGATCTGGCTGGGGTGTGGTAGGGGTAATTTATCGTTTTAGAGCGAAACCAAATTGGTTCTTGGTACTTCCGTGGTATTTCTCTCCTGTTGATATCTCCGGATCCATTGTGCCCAACCGATAAATCCTCACGCTGGTTTTCTCTGTCCATTTAGCCCGCCCTTTTGACCCGGGCGCCCTAAAAATGGTGGTTTTTCGAGTAGTCAAAAGTCACTTGATGGAAAAATGAATCGCCCGTGGACCCGCATAGCAAAAGCCTCAAATGGGTGTCATGGCATCCTATGGCATGTTGGATGAATTGGTGGAAAAACGGCCCGATTGCCGTGTCAGTGTAGTGCTCTACCGCTGAGCTAACCGCGCGAAACCTTGAGTCGTGAACCTTATGAAAGAGAGGATAGGTCGTCAATCCGACTTTTAGCCTTACCGATGACTACTCATTGGCCTCATTGGCATTCTCACTGCCCGTGCTTGCACCATTAGCATTGGCTCCTTTTTTCGCTTTTTTCGCGGCTTTATCAGAAGTGTCCGAGGAAGCCCCGTTTGCCGCATTGCTTTGAGCAGCTTTCCTGGCTTTCTTGGCAGCTTTTTGTTCCGGTGTATGAGCATGACTTCCGGATCCGTCGCCCGGATCGACGATGCCTCCAGCTGGGTTTAGTTGATCCAGCACCCCCTGGAGTAGCTTCCGTTCATGGATCGCAACCTCGTCTTTTGTGTCCGCAGGGACTTTGGTCTCCTCATAAGGAGCATTTCTCATGTCAAACAGCTCGCTTGCTTCGTTCAACTTCCATCCCATGTCCCGGTCATACCAATGCTTTCCTAGTTCAACAAAGATCCACTCGCGGGGCCATTTCTCGTTCTTTCCAAGCAACTGGGGGGCAAAACCTTTGCCATCAACAATCAGGTTATCCGGAAGTTTAGCCCCGGCGATCTCGGCAATCGTGGGAAAGAAATCCGTCAGGTTGATGAGACTCTTGGAGACATGGTCAGCGGGAATTTCTCCGGGCCAATTGGCAATGCAAGGCACCAGAGCCCCACACTCCAGCATGGTGGACTTGTGACCCGAAAGAGTCTTCCCATGAATGGTCGATCGATCCGCATAGGGATGAGCGGTTCCATTGTCGCCCGCAAAGAAGATGAGCGTATTATCCCGGATCCCAAGCCTGTCGAGTTCGGCAATGAGATTGCCGACCAACTTGTCCATGTAGGTGATGTTGTCGCCGTAGAGATCTTTGCTATCGGGAGCACTATCCGGCGTGGGAAGGATCTGCTCATGGACGTGGGACATCGCGTAATAGACATAGAAGGGGCCGTCCTTATGATCTTTGACAAAATCGAAGACAAACTTCTGCATCCTGTCCGGAAGATATTCTTTATCACGGAGGGGAACCTCCTGCCCGTTGAGCGTATAGGTTTCCGCACCATGTTGGGTGTTCCAATACTTGCCGCTGGCCTGAAATCGAAGGTAATCATCGAAGCCCCAGTCACTGGGCTGTAAAGGCAACTGATTCCATTTGCCGCACATGGCCGTGGAATATCCGGCCGATTTGAGGATCTTAGGAATCATCGTTTCGTTGGCCGGTTTCAGAAGCTTGCCGCTATCATTACCGGTCATACCGGTATGGTAGGCATACCGCCCAGTCATCAGGAGCGCTCGGGAAGGACCACAAAGTGGAGCGGCATAGCAATGCTCAAAAAGAGTTCCCCCCTTGGCAAGGGCATCGATATGCGGGGTCTTGAACTGATCGGAACCGTAGCAACTCAAGTTTCCGATACCCAGATCATCGGCAAGGATGAAGATGATATTCGGCTTCTTGGTGGAGACTTGTTTATCCAGCGTCTGATCTGTGGCCTTTAAGGAAAGTGCCAATACTGGATAAAAGAGAAGGGCCAGGAATGCAGTTGTAGGTCGGGTCATTGTCGTCGGGAAGATTTGGATCCAAGTGAAACAGCCAATCGGAGCAAAAGTTGCAGACTTTCCCAAAAACAGATCCTCCGGTCAGGATACCACCCCTAGTAATTCGGTCGTCAGAAAACAGGACCCAGCTTGATAATTATTCTGGAAGGCCTAATTTCTTGAGCTTCGGTGCTATCACAGCACGGCAATAGGGAGCCTGCTTGTTATTGCTGTAATAGTCCTGATGGTAACCCTCAGCAGGGTAGAAGACCGTGAGGGGTTTGATCTCCGTCACGATGGGATCAGGAAACAGGGTCTGGGCTTTTTTCTTGGAAGCCTCCGCTTGGGCAAACTCCTCGGGATTCGTGGTCAGAATGATCGATCGGTATTGGGTTCCTGTATCAGCCCCCTGCCTGTTCAAGGTGGTCGGGTCATGGGCCTTCCAGAAAAGATTCAGCAGATCGTTGTAACTGACCTTGCTCGGATCATAGGTGATCTGGATCACCTCGGCGTGGCCTGTGCGTCCTGTGCACACCTGATCATAAGAAGGATTAGGCGTGTTGCCCCCGGCAAATCCCGATGTAATCTTGATAATGCCGGGAACATATTGATAAACAGCATCCAGACACCAGAAGCAGCCCCCACCGAAGACTGCAGTGGCAGTTTTTGGAGGCAAGGGAGCAGGGGTTGGTTCAGCGATCACACCTTGAGCGAACACAATTAAGGAAAGGATGGAAAGGAGGAAGCGGAATCTCATCTCTGAAATCTCCGCTTTCTTTTGAAAATTGCCAGATGATTTGATATAAGGATTTTTTCTATTTTCCACGTGGAAGGCTTGTTGCTTGAAAAACAGTCATCCGAATAATTGCACCCATCGGCCTTGAGCCATACACAAGGTTCCAAGACCTCCTAGAACCCTCCGAATGATAGAAACCAGTTGCGCGTAGGCTAGTGAGTGACTGGGAGCTTTCTCATCAAGTTGCTTCCTTGTTCAGGAATCTCTTGGTTGATTCGCTTGCCCTCAATGAAGACATCCATCTGTTGGCCCACGTAGACGGGAACCTTGCTCTGATCGAACTGGTAGATAACCTGAAGCACCCGGGTATCGACGCGCTCCGTACTATCCCCAGTCAGTGACTTCTTGGTGGTCACATAGGGTTCAATCCTGATGAATCGTAGCGGAATCGGGTCGGAACGCATTCCCTTGATGAAGGCAACGGCAGGTGCTCCGGCTGTCACGCGTGAAGCGCTGTCTTCGTCGACATCTGCGCGGAGTTGAAGCTGTCTTGTATCACCAAGCAGAAGGGAAGGATTGTTCAGATCGGAAGGTGGCACGGAGGCATACTCGCCAGCCCGCAGGTCGACCTTGAGCACGTCCCCGTCACGCGGCGCTCGCACAGTCAGGAGATCAAGGTTCACAATGGCTTGGCTCAGCTGAGCCTTAGCCAGTTCCAGATCGGCTTTGGTGGTGGCAAGCGCTGTCTCTGCTGAACGCACGGCATAGTATTTTCTCTGGAGATCATCTTCGCTCGAAACATCCTTGCTGCGAAGTTGGTCCGTTCTCCTGAAGCTATCCTGCCGGTCGGCCAGGGTTACCTGTGCTTCGTTGACTTTGGCTTCTAGCAAACCGACCTGCGCTTTTTGGTTGGCTATTCTCGCTTCGGCATCACGCGTATCCTGGCGAAAAAGCGGATCGCCTGTCTTAACCCGGTCTCCGACCTTAACGAACACTTGATCAATCAGACCGGGAAGCAATGGTGCGATCCGCACATTCTCATTGATGCCCTCGACGATCCCCCGTGCGCCGATGGAGTCGACATAGGGAGCGCGTGAGGGCTCGACCAACGGAGTCGGTGCCGGCTCCGGCTTTTTCAGCCGGAGCACGAGGAGTGTAACGGCGATGATTCCCGCAAGGGCCAAAAAGATACTAAAACGTTTAAGCATGATGATACTCGGAGGCAGGACAGCTTTTCACAACACGGCCATCTTCCATCTCTGCGATCCAATCTGCGAAGGAAAAAATACGGCTGTCATGCGTGACCACTATCACGCAGCGCTCGGGGGCACAGGCACTCTTCTTCAGAAGTTCCAAAGCATGGTGGCCCGTCTTGGCATCGAGTGAGGCCGTCGGTTCGTCACAAATGATGAGTTTTGGGTCGTGGACCAAGGCACGGGAAATGGCAACGCGCTGCTGCTGTCCGCCTGAGAGCTGTTTGGGAAACGATCGAAGACGTGCTCCCAGTCCCACATCTTGAAGGATCGCGGCGGCCTTTTCCTCGGCTTTACGGTAGTTCCAACCCTGCAAGATGAGCGGAATAGAGACATTCTCGACCACGGTGAGGGTTGGTATGAGGTTGAACTGCTGAAAAATGAACCCCACGTTTTTACTGCGGAATCCAGTCACCTCAGAGACACTCATGGAGCCAAGGGTTTTGCCAAAAACCTCGATGCTGCCCGAGTCTATTCCCAAAGTTCCGCAGATTACGCTCAGCAGGGTAGTCTTACCGCAACCGGAGGGGCCGACGATCATTGTGAGTTCGCCGCAATGCGCCTCGAAGGAAACGTCTCGTAGGGCATAGGTCGGAGTATCGCCGTTGGGGAAAATCTTCGTCACATTGCGGACCGCCACGGCCACAGTATCCGACCCCGCTTTTGATAAATCGTGACGGCTCATTTAAAGACGACGGCAGGCTCTAGCTTTGCGATCTGGCGAAGACCGATTGCGGCTGAGAAACAGCAGATGAGGATGATGATCACAGCCACAAAAACCGGCACCTGCCAAGGCATGAAAAAAGGTGGTTGTTCGATTTTGAGGACCTTGTACCCGAAGATCGATGTCAGTCCCACGCCGAGACCGAAGCCCACAAAACCGACGGAAAATGACTGAAGAAACACCATCGCAGCCAGAATCGGCATCCGTGCACCCATGGCCTTGAGGGCCGCTAGGTAGCGGAGATTATCCAAGATAAAGAGGTAAAATGTCTGGCCCGCGATCGCTATTCCGACAATCACTCCCATCAGTACCACAGTGCCGAAGGAGATCGGGATTCCAGTGTTCTTGATGTACCACCAGATCGTTTTCCAGAATAGATCGTCTCTCTCATACGCCCGCAGGCCTGGCAGCATGCTGATACGATCCGCAAGCTCCGACGCGGTGACGCCGGGCTTCGGTTCGGCTAGCACGCAGCTCATCATTTTTCGCTGGGGTTTGGCAAACTGAAGGGCCCTGTCATAGGTGGTGTAGACGTAAGGTTGTCCGAGGAAGCTCCGGTTGGCATGGCAGAGGGCGACCACACGGGCAGTCTTGTCGTTAATCTCGAAAGTGGTGCCGATATCGATTGTGATCCCTTTTTTGCGGAATTTATCAACGCCGACCTGATCGATGATCACGGCATCAGGAAGCCGCAGGTCCTCGATCTTCCCCTTGGTGATCTGCATGGGGCGGCCGACAAAAGTTGCCGTGTCGAGCCCCACTAGTTGAACGTTCTGGAAGGATCCGTCGCTCAGGCGGGCTTGCTCGATACCAACATAGAGTGGGACGGCCCACTCGACCCCGGGCACCCCGCGCACTCTGGTGACCTCGATCTCGCGAAGCGGGATCACCTCGTTGACCTGCTCCACCTTGGCATCAAAGACCCAGACCTTGGCTCCGATGTTTCGAACGGTCGCAGAGGTCCAGAGCATGAGTCCGCAGAAGACCGAAGCCTGCTGGGTCATGAGTAATGAGCAAAACGTCAACCCAACGATGAGCATCATGTACTTTGCCTTGTCACGAAAAAGCATGAGGAGAGCAATACGAAGCATTAAGTGTAAGACTTTTAGCAGTTTAGGCTGAAGGCTGTCAGGTCAGAACCCATGGCCCATACATGATCACCTATTTCCGAGTTGCCTCGCTGCGTATTTCGCAAGCATGTCATATTCCAGATTCACAGGGGCGCCACACTTAAGATCGCCGAGATTCGTCTCCCGGCGCGTGTGAGGGATGATCCAGAGTACGAAACGATCCTCTTCAAGCGAGGCCACGGTGAGGGAAACCCCATTCACCGCGACTGATCCCTTTTCGATAAAGTAGCGGGCGCCCCCCGATGGAATCCTGATCACAAGATTCAGATCCTCCCCCTTGGCATCGACTTGAATGACCTCCGCCGTGGTGTCGACATGACCCTGGACGAAGTGGCCACCGAAGCGTCCATCGGCGCGGAGTGCCCTCTCAAGATTCACCCGTGTCGAGGTCATTAGAGAGCCGAGATTCGTCCGGGCAAGAGTCTCTCCCAGAAGATCAAAAGCGACTTCCCCGTCATTCCGATCCGTCACCGTGAGGCAGCAACCGTTGACAGCCAAGCTCTCTCCGGGGATGAGTTCTCCCGACAAGGTTGTCTCAAGTGTCAGGCGTGCCGCATCACCACGTTTCTCAAACGATCGGACGACTCCGATGGATTCAACAAGTCCCGTGAACATCGTGACATGCTACCTGAGAAACAACCAACCCGCCAGCACCAGAACAGGCAGCAGAATCGGAAGTGCATACCGAAAGATGTAGCCGAAGAACCCCGGTGTTGCGGCACCGGACTCCGTGACGATGCTCTTCACCATGAAGTTGGGTCCGTTACCGATATAACTCATCGCTCCGAAAAAGACAGCGCCCATGGAAATGGCGATGAGATGCGTAGGATCATGCAAGGCCACACGCAAAACATCCTGAGACTGGTCGAGGGATCCTCCTTGAAGCCCGAGTTCCACTGAGAGAAAGGCGAGGTAGGTCGGCGCATTATCCAGCACCGAGGAGAGGATTCCGGTAAAATAGTAGAAGTGAATCGCACCCATACCAAAGGAGGAGGCCAGAGCAGTTGCATGATGCTCCAGATAATCGAGTGCCGGAATCATTGTAGCGAAGATGCCAAGGAAAAGCCATGCAACCTCACGGATCGGGGCCGTCGAGAATGCGTTCATTTCATAAATCTGTCGCGGAGTCATGCACCACGAGAGGATAGCGGCGGCCACCATCATGATTTCACGCCATGGAGAGGGGAGAAATACACCCATAATGATGAGACTTAAGGGAAAAAGGTTGCCGAGCCCTAGGACCCCCCATTTTTCGACTGCTGACTCTTTTTCGCGGATTGTGCGCGGCGCCCGGAGAAAGTTGGCCTTGTCCACCAGGTAAAAAACCACGGCTAACAGACCCATCACCAGTAGCCACGGCCTCCAAAGATGCTCCAGCGTCCACCAGAAAGGAACACCCTTCAGAAATCCCAGAAAGAGCGGGGGGTCTCCGATCGGGGTAAGGGCTCCACCGACATTGGAAATTAGGAAAATAAAGAAAACGGTGTGAAATCCCGTTATCCGATACCTGTTCATCCGGATCCAAGGGCGGATGAGGAGCATTGAGGCGCCGGTTGTTCCGATGAGATTGGCCAGAATCGCCCCGAGGACCAAAAAAAGGACATTTTTTTCGGGGGTTGCCTCCCCTTTGACTTTGATATGAATGCCTCCTGCCAAAATGAAAAGGGATGCCAGCAGAATGATGAAACTCACATATTCATGCATTGCCTCAAGGAGGCGGCTACCGGCATGGAGAAAGAATAGGTAGTAGAGTATGGTGATGCTGCCAAGCCCCACCGATACCTTCGGGTAATGCTTCTCCCACCAGTGATGCGCCAGAAAAGGCATCAGAGCGATTGCGCCCAACTGAAGGGCAAATGGCATCATCAGGAGCAGTCCGAAAAGCGTGGATTGCGAGGGCATGGACTGGGTCATGGCTTTTCTTTTTTCATGGACATCATGTCATTCGCGAGCAAATTCATTCCCTCTTGCAACACAATCATCAGCAACCCTTTTCAAAACAATTCTTCTCAGTCCTAGTCCTTGGACTTCTACTGACTCTTTTCGCAAGCGGTTGCGCCTCAGTCAGCGTCGGTAATATAACAGCGAAGGGCACTCCCCCAAAAAAGTTACCCCTTAAAATCTATGTGCGGGAATTCTCGGCGCCGATTGAGAATTTCCGAGTCGATCGGAGTAAGAATGACCTTGAGGCCTTTATAAAAAACGAACGTAAGGCACTAGCACAGAACCTCGTTCAACAACTGAGCAAGTATCTGGCTCCCGCCGAAATCCTTCCTGAAGATGAGAAGATGCCTCGCGGCAACTACTGGCTCGTGAAGGGAGAGTATGAACGGGCCAATCAAGGAAGTCGCCTGCTAAGAGCCCTCATTGGCTTCGGAGCCGGCGGCACGAAGTTGGAGACCTCGGTCAGGGTCATGAATCTCTCGGTAAAGCCACCGACTCCATTCCTCACCCTGATGAGCACTGGGGGCTCCGGGATGGCTCCGGGTGCTGTAGGTGCCTTTTCGCCCGCAGCACCCCTCTTCGTGACCGGCGCTGTTGTCAATGCCAGCGGAGCCTCCCTTTCCGGGCTCTCGATCGATCGGAATCGAACGGCCCGAGAAATCACGGCAGCTCTTTCCGAATACTGCTTTCTCAACCACCTGATCACCGAGAGAAGAACGCGCAGACCCAAGAAGTTAGGTCTCTTGCCACCTTTCCAGCGTCCCGACTTCTTCATTCCTAAAAAAGGGCTGTAACCGGCCTTTTCAAGGAGCTTCAGGTCTGATTGTATCATTTGCTTGCGGATTGAAATCCCGCCGATTGAATTCACCAAACCTCTTTCCAATTTCCAATGACCACAACACTGCGCAAAACCAAAATCATCTGCACCCTTGGCCCAGCTACGGAATCTCCCGAGCGTCTTCGTGAGATGATCCTCGCAGGAGCGAATATTTTCCGCCTCAACATGAGCCACGCCCAGCATGACTGGGTCCGCAAAATCGTCCCCACCATCCGCGCGATCGCCGCAGAGTTGGACATGCCTGTCGGCATCCTGCTCGATACGCAGGGACCCGCGGTCCGCACGGGGGATCTCCCCACCAAGTTGCCCCTCAAAATCGGGGACATCATGGAGTTCACGGTTCGCGGAGCACGCAGCGAGGAGCTTTACTCCGTCAATGTCAATTACGATGGCCTGATTGATGACATCCACGAGGGCGACACAGTCCTTGTCGATAACGGCGTGATTCATCTCAAGGTTCTTTCCAAGCTCAACAACCGGATCCGTTGCGAGGTACTCACTCCCGGTGAACTTGGCTCCCGCCGTCACATCAACCTCCCCGGAGTTAAGGTCAATCTCCCTCCCCTCACCGAAAAAGATCTCGCCGACATCGCCGTGGGTGCCGAGGTCGGCATCGATTTCGCTGCTCTTAGCTTCTGCCGCGAACCCTCGGATGTGGTTGAAATGCGCCGTGTCCTTGCCGAACACGGCAGTCAGGCCCGCGTCATTGCGAAGATCGAGGACCAGAGCGCTGTGAAAATCATCGACGACATCATCAGGGAGACCGACGCCGTGATGATTGCCCGAGGCGATCTGGGAATTGAGTGCCCGATGGAAGAACTTCCCATCATCCAGCGCAAGATCCTTAAGAGTGCGCTTAAAATTGGCAGGCAGGTCATCGTGGCTACCCACATGCTCGAGTCGATGATTGAGAATCCGGTGCCCACCCGCGCCGAGGTCACCGACGTGGCGAATGCCGTCTTTGAACAGGCCGACGCGATCATGCTCAGCGGTGAAACAACGGTTGGAAAATACCCCGTCGAGTGCGTCAAGGTTCTCGACAAGATCGCCAGGAGGATCGAGCGCAGCGGCAGCGCCCACTTCGCCGAACAGACGTCTCTCATCAACCCTCGTCAGAAGACGGCCCATTCCGGTGTCGTTCTTGCCAACTCCTTTGCCAAGGCATCGCTGGCCGTCCTAACGCGTCACGGCCACATGGCAGACTACACCAGCCACATCCGTCCCGAGCATGCGACGATCTACGCCATCACACCGTCCATAGTCACCGCTGGTCACCTTACCCTAAACTGGGGCACCTTGCCCCTGGTCATGCCCTTCGGGAACACTCCCGAAGAGTCGGTCAAAAAAGCCGAGCAACTCTTGATTTCAAGAGGCCTGCTTCGCAAGGGTGAACAACTCATCGTCATGAGCGACATGATCGAGGGGGAGGAAAAATTCGATTCCATCCAGTTGCGGACCATCTGATCAGCTCATAAGATCCCAAAATAGAAACTACATAGATACTATCTAGAAAAGGAGGGCACGGTTTCCGGCCCTCCTTTTTTCATGCTTTGAAGGGCTCTTCCGAGCCGCCCTAGCCAAGGATCCCTTCGGGAATCCTTCAATTGGAAGAATTGAGCCAGTCAATAAAACCCTTTGGCCCACCGGGGATATAACCGCTCTGCTGTTTGATGATTTTTCCTTGGGGATTCAGCACGACCAACGTAGGGAACCCCTGTACCTGATACTGCTCCTGAAGTTGGTCGTTCTGTTTCTTTACGGCGGGAGGGAGGGTCTTTCCTTGAGGGAAATCCACCTCGACGAGGACCAGGTTTTTATCCGCAAACTCCTTGAAGGCAGGTTGGTTGAAGGTCTCTTTCTTGAGTTTGATGCACCATCCGCACCAATCGCTACCAGTGAAATCAAGGAGAACGTTTTTGTTCTGCTTTGCAGCATCGGCCAAGGCCGCTTTGTAGTCATCCCCCCAGCCCGCAGCGATCGCGGGAATCATTGTCACGAGAAGGCTTGTGAAGAGGATCAGGAAGATGCGGGTGGATTTCATATCCTTCCTTTCTCCCATCCCATCCAGCCTTGCAATCATAAATTCGGAGTCAAATGTCCTTAGGGTGGGCTTAAAGCCTTCTCTAGGGTCGATTCCCGACCCTCCACTGAGGCGAAATCTCCAACCCCAAGGGGCTTGATTTTCCCAACCTGAGATGATGAATCGCGGCGAAGGCCATCATCGCAGCATTATCGGTCGTCAGTTCCGGAGATGGCAGGTGAAGATTCCATCCCTTTGCCGCACAGAGTTCCTGCAGTCCGAAGCGGAGCGCTTGATTGGCGGCCACCCCACCGGAAACCGCGACTCGGGACAGTCCGGAGGTCTCCACGGCACGCGCCGTTTTTTTCAGAAGCACAGCCACAATGGCATGTCGCACGGAGGCGCAGAGGTCAGCCAAACCCTGTGAGGATTTTGCCAGTTCTGGGTTCTTCTCCAGAAAGTAACGCACCGAGGTCTTCAGCCCGCTGAAGCTGAAATCAAGATTTCCGCGCTCCATGAGTGCCCTTGGGAACTCATACTTCTTGGAGTCTCCCTGGATTGCGAGTCTGTCGATCTCGACACCACCCGGGTAGGGCAACCCCATGAGTTTGGCCACCTTGTCAAAGGCCTCACCTGCGGCATCATCAAGCGTCCTTCCGAGCACCTCGTAGCTGCCAACTTTTCTCACTTCGGTGAGTTGGGTGTGTCCGCCGCTCACCAGCAACGCAATATGGTGTGGAATCTCCTCCTCGCCCAGGAAGGGGGAAAGGAGATGCCCCTCCAAATGATTGAGGGCCAGATAAGGAATCCCAAGCGCCAGAGAAAAACCCTTTGCATAGGAAGCCCCCACAAGAAGCGCAGGTGCAAGACCGGGCCCTGAAGTCGCCGCAACAGCACCAAGATCCGACGCTGAGATCCCTGCCGAATCAAGCGCCCTACGCACAAGGGGATCCACCGCCAAAAGATGATTGCGGGAGGCCACTTCTGGAACGACTCCCCCGAAACGTGCGTGCTCCTCGGCTTGAGAGGCCACGAGACTAGAGAGGATCTGACCAGGTGGTCGGAGGATGGCTGCGGCCGTCTCATCGCAGGAGGACTCGATCGCCAGCACGGGAGATTGCATGTCAAAATGTCTCATGATGGGGAGAGGGAGCCGGCTGGGAATAGCATTTCACGAAAACGATCGGTCACTGCCTCCGGGGTGCTTCTCATCAGTTGTTCATATTGCCAAAGTGATTTCAGGAGCAACGATGCAACCTGGGTCCGGTCAAAAAAGATGCCGGACGCCATGGCAAGAGATTCGGAACGCTCCTGTAACTCGACTGGAAAATCGCTCTTCTCATGGTTCACATTGAGTCCCACTCCGACCACGGCAAAAGGTGATTTTCCATGCCTTGTCTCCACCAGGACACCCGCAACCTTGCGTCCTCCGATCAGAACATCGTTGGGAGCCTTGATCCCACATTCACGGATCCCAAGTTTTTTCACGATTTCAGCAATCGAAACGGCAGCAAACGCCGAGAGCGAGGGAATCGTGGCATCATTGATCTCCAGACGCAGGAGCAATGAAAACGAGAGGCCAAGCCCGGGGACGGTTGCCCAAGGACGTCGAAACTGCCCCCTCCCCGCCGTTTGATTTTCCGCAAAGAGAAGTGATCCGTTCGGTGCTCCGGATTCTCCCATCCGAAGCATCTCGTCATTACTCGAGGTCGTCTTCTCAAGCACCATCACTTCCACTCCCCAGGGGGAGATCTCATTCAACATTCCGGCGTCCAAGCGTGAAAAACCTTCAGCCGGCATGATCTGCAGTGATGAGATCCAGGGATAGGTCCGAATTCGTAACCGAATGGGTGAGAGCCCCCACCGAAATCCTGTCCACGCCGGTGCCCGCTATGGATCGGAGGGATTCCAGGGTAACGCCCCCACTGGCCTCCAGCAGGACGCCGGGGGCAATTCTGGATCGCAAATCAACTGCCGATCGCATCATTTCGGGCGTCATGTTGTCCAACAGGATCACATCGATGCCCGGCATTCGAAGCAAATGATCCATCTGTTCCAGGGTGTCGGCCTCGATCTCTATGATCATCCCGGGGTTTTCAGCCCTTATTCTGTTGATCGCGGAAGGCAACAATCCGAGATCACCGAGGGCTGCCAGATGATTATCCTTAACCAGCACGGCATCATCCAGTCCCATCCGATGATTCACGCATCCCCCTGATTTCACAGCTTCCTTCTCCAACCTGCGCCAACCCGGGGTCGTCTTTCGTGTGTCGAGAAGCTGTACCTTGAGGTCGCTCACAACCGAGGCATACTGACTGGAGAGCGTTGCGATCCCGCAGAGTCGCCCAAGGAAATTGAGCGCTGTCCGTTCAGCGGAGAGGATCGAGCGTGTCGAACCACTCACAGTCATCAGGATACCTCCCTGTGCAAGACAATCCCCCTCTGAGCATCCCATGGTGATGACCAACTCCGGATCAACCCTCTGGAAGACCTCGCGGGCTACGGAGAGTCCGGCGACAATGCAACTGGATCTGGCGACAATCCTACCCTCGGATTTTGATCCGATCGGAATGAAAGCCCGGGAGGTAACATCCCCAGATGCTCCAAGATCCTCCTGCAATGCAATCTGAATGAGGTCGTTTTCCCCGAAGCCGGGAGCACTCATGCAATTTTATGGTTCAAGCCGCCTCTGCGGACTCGGGCTCCGTCTCGGGAACTTCAGGCAAAGCTTCCAATCCAAGGAGCTCACGTTGCCAGGACATGAGAACCGGCGCCTTCGCATCTGCTGCGACAGCCTCCAAAGCTGCTTTCGGAGCAAGAATAGAGGGATCCAGATCAATCTGAAGCGCCACCTTGTCACGATGATCCCGGAGTTTGTTGAACCGGTCGACCTGCTCTTTCGTGGAGCGAATCCTGACGCCGCGGATCACCTGGGGCCATTCCGATTCAGACAGACTCAAGGCCGAACTGAGAGCCTCCTCCATCCTGTCGGCGCGCTGTTGAGGCAGGCGGGGCCTGGAGAATCGCCCTCCCCTAGCCGCGTCGCCGGACAACTTCAAAAGATTGTCATTGGAAAGAACATGGAAAGCTGGGCGATCCCAGAGCCTGGCTTCGGCATCTCTCCAGTGCCAAAGCGACCTGAGCACTGCCCATCCGCGCTGGTCAAGCATCGCGTATCCGGTGATACGCCAGAGATTCTCCTCGTCGCGTTGACGGGTCTCCCTGGTTCCCTTCACCATCCTGTCCCGTGACTGGCGATACCATGTGAGACGATTCAGTTCCTCAAGACGGTTCTCGAGGATGCTGGCGAGTTGGGGGAGATACCGGACGTCATTGAGCGCATACTCGACCATCTGGTCGGAGAGTGGCCTCTGGGCCCAGTTGGCCTTGCGGGATGCCTTGGAAAGTGTGATGCCGAAATATTTTTCCACCAGGCCGGCAAGACCCAGTTGTGGCTCCCCGCAGAGGCGCGCCGCAATCATCGTGTCGAAGATATCCTCATCGGGAAACTCTCCGGATCGTCGGAGAAGCCTCAGGTCGTAGTCGGCGTCATGAAAAAGAATTCTTTTTCCGCGCAAGGCCTTGAAAAACTCCTCCAAAGGAAGCCCCGCCAGCGGATCGATGAGGCGGAGATCCTCCGCAAGACCGGTCTGCGGTTCCTCTCCCCATCCGCTCTGGATGAGGCAGAGCTTCTCAAAGTAACAGTGAAGGCTGTCGGCCTCCGTATCCAGGGCCACGCACTTCTGCTCGGAAAGACGCGAAAGATATTCGCGGAATGCGGGCTCTGAAGCAATCAAGGCTCCGCGATGAAGGTTGCCGTGGTCGGAATCTCCGCGGCATGGCGCGCCCGGGGCTCGCGCACCTCGGTGTTTCCCTCGGTCGGAATCGTGACAAACGGACCGCCGGCCAGCGGAGCCACCTCGGTGAAGGCCACGTCGGGCACATCCGTTGGGATCCCTTCAAGGGGGAACTCTTTGCGCAGGGGATGGTAGGGATATCCCTCCCACATCAGAATGCGGCGAAGATCGGGATGGTTGCGGAACTTGATCCCCATCATGTCCCAGACCTCGCGCTCATGCCAGTTGGCCGTGGGCCAGAGATCACAGACCGAGTCGACTTCCGACTCGTCCTCACCCGTCGTGCACTTGAGACGCAGGTGGGTTTTGTTTGCTATCGAGTAGAGCTCGTAGACCACTTCGAACCGGGGGTGACTACCGTAATGATCGACACTGCAGATATCGAGGAGCAGGTCGTAACCCAGGGAGTCGCGGCAGAATTGAGCCACGTCATGGAGACGTGTCGCATGAACCGAGAGGGTGGTTTCACCACGAAATTCTTTCCTCTCGAAAATGTCGGGGGCGAAGGAACCCTCGATCCTTGTTGCATCGTCTGCGGCACTCATCGAAGGGAATCCAAAAGAGCCCTCTTTTGATCAAGCACCGAGTGCTCGGTCATCAGTTTGTTTTGAAGTTTCATCAAACCATCAAGGAGCGCCTCGGGGCGGGGAGGGCATCCTGAGACATAGACATCGACAGGAATGATCTGATCGACCCCTTGAAGTGTTGCATAACTACGATACATGCCGCCGGAGGAAGCGCAGGCACCCATCGCAATCACCCACTTGGGTTCCGGCATCTGCTCGTAGATGCGCTTCACGGAGAGCGCCATCTTGTAGGTCACGGTGCCGGCCACGATCATCACATCCGACTGACGCGGGGAAAATCGCATCACCTCGGCACCGAAACGCGAGATATCAAACCGGGAAGACGAGGCCGCCATCAGTTCAATCGCGCAACAGGCAAGACCCATCGGCATCGGCCAGAGGGAATTCTTGCGCATCCAGTTGATGGCCGCATCAAGCTTGGTGATGATGATGTTCCCCTCGATTTTGGAATCGAACGCCATCGGTGTTGATACCGGCGTTGCGTGCCGGTGCATGGTGGGCAAGGTTCCCGTGGACATAGTGGTTGTAGCTTATAAGAGGTCGTTCTCTGAACAAGACGAATCTGGCAAAGCCCCCCTTAAAGAGTAAAAAAGAGGCCCAAGGTCTGATTCTCTGTTCGAAAGGCTCCACTGGGGCATTCAGAGTTGGTAAGTCGATGAATCAAAGCTCCTTCCCTAACAAGCCCCTTCCAGATACAAGCTTCCCCATGCCGATCACCCATCTCTGGTCCAGGATTTCCTCTGTAAAATGGGAGGATGCCTGGGTGGAGCGCCTTCGCTTCGCCGGGGAGCAGAATCTTGTGATCAAGAAATTCCCCGCCTCGCGCTCCATCCGGCTCGATCTCTATACGGATGCAGCGACCTCAAAAAAAATCAAGGCCGCTTTCGGAGGATCCGTCCGTCTCTTTGATGCCGCTGGCTGGCAGCCTCCCTCCTCTAAAATCACCGACCCGCTGCGCATTGCAGGAGAGTTGCGTATTTACCGGGATAAGGAACTGTTCGTCAAAGAGAGGGCAACGGGACGGGGGAAGGCTCTTCTCATCCCAAGCGGCATGGCCTTCGGCACGGGGGATCATGCCACGACGGCCCGATGCCTCCAACTGCTCGTGGAAGCCGCCGCGCCGATCCGGAAGAGTAATGAGTCTTGGTCGCTTCTTGATCTCGGTTGCGGGTCTGGGATCCTTGCCCTTGCCGCAGAGCTCCTGGGCGCAAGTCACGTGCTGGGTTGTGACTTCGATGAAGCCTGTGTCCGGATCTCCAAAGAGAACGCCCTGCTCAACCAACTCTCCCGCTACCGCTTTCTTAAGGCAGACGTCCTCCGATGGACACCTCCCTTACAGAAGGGAAAGAGCCCGATCTTCGACATCGTGGCGGCGAATCTCTACTCCACCATCCTCACCGCCGCCTCGGCAATGATTGTCTCAGCGATCAAACCGGGAGGAGTCCTTATTCTCTCAGGCATCCTAGCCGTGGAGGAGAGAACGATTATCACGGTTTTTGAAGATCTGGGCCTCAAGCATTGCAAAACCCTTAAACGCGGGAAATGGGCCGCTGTGATGATGGGAAAAGGCCAAAGCCCTGCAAAAGTAAAAAGGGTAAAAAAATAACGCAGCCTTAAGAATACCCCCCGATACCTTAAGGCTGCGTTATGTCTCCGAAGAGATGTTTGTATATTAAGCAGTTTTTTGTGTAAGGCAAAGAGTTTTTTGTGACGATTTTGTCACGTTGGTATTCCTCGGGGTTAGCTGCCTCCCCGCTACTACTTCACCTGCTCGACTTGACGGTCGATCACCTGACCGGTGAAGCGGTCAATCGCTGTGCTGACCCAAACTCGATTCTCTCCCCCGACGATGAATTGACTCCCTGTTGGCGAGGAGCCTGCACCCATTGCGTTGGGTGAAAAGTGCCCTGCCTGAGCCACGACATCGATCAGGAGGTTCCAGGTGCGTGTCTGGCCAACCTCGGCCAGAGCCCGGATAGCAGTTTCGCGGGCTTGCTTATCACTCACCGATGAGGAGGCAATGATATTGTTATTCACGAGATCCACCAGTTGGGAACGGTTTGTCAGAGCGTTCGTGGTGGAGGTATTTGCCACCATCTGACTGGCAAAGGTTGCCACATCAGAAGCGGCTAAAGTCCCCGTCCCCTCCGCATTGATGCTGGCACCGGAAAGAACCGCAGCAATGACATTAATTTGACGCGTGTTGAGGTTTAGAACTCCGGCGCGCAGCCCATTTGGTGGCGTAGGAAAAGCTGAAAAAACGTCAAGCAACTTCCAGTCACTGCTCGGAGACGTGTTGGTGGTGCCTGATACGAAATCGATCGTTCGTCCCGGAATCTCGCGGTAAACATACCCGAGCTCTCCCACGGAATTAATTCTGGCGGGCGTCGGTTGAGAGTTTGTATCCGTGATAGTTGTTCCGCTAAGCCCACTGTAAGGATTCGTAAGGGTGATCGGGGTCGCAAGAACTGTATTTGTCGGACCTGCCAGGATAGTATTGGTGTTGCCCGCATCCCTTAAAGTTCTTGGGTCCACAGACTGGATAGCAATAGCGGCAAGTGTCGAAGGGGGTGGAGTGGCAGCGGAAACATCACCGGGAAGGAAGGTGATAGTTGTGCTGGGTATCGTCAGATTGGCTGAAACGAAATTAGGATTTGTCTGGGCCACCCCGAAGGATGAATAGACGTTCGCGTTCTTGCCAAAAGCGAAGGACAGTCCTGTTATCGCTATCGTGAAGCTTGGTGGGTAATTCGTTCCGGGCATGGTGACCTGGACGCTTGTGGCATAATATCCATTTTGAACGGGGTTGGGATTTTGAGCGCTTGGATTGAGAAATGGATTGGTACCGGACTGAATGGTCGGATTGGTGAGATTGTAATTAGCCGGAGAAATGGTCGTGCCGCCAGTACCGAACGTCAAAGAGCCTCCTGTAACATCAGTGTAAAAATCAGGGACGTTCGTCGCGTTGGTTGCCATTGCGACCTGCGGTATTACTGAAAAATAGAGTGTGCTGATTGTATTGGTGACGCCCGCACTCACAATCGTATTAGTAGTCATATTATACACCATAAAAACCTGACTAATATAAGGGAGAGGTTTTTTCCCAGCCACCGTTTCTATGATGGAAGTAGCATTGGTATAGTTAATATCGGTCGGGTCGGGGCTGTTTGTATTAAACTGGTCAATGATATTTGCTCCAATAGCCACGGCTTTTAAATTCATATCCCCCGCCCATGCGGGATCCGGTGTTTGGGTTGTGAAAAGCCCTATAGGGGTGGCATTTTCAGCTGCAATCGTGGAGAAATTCAATGCAGAGCAGATGATGGAAAAGAAGTCACCAGTTGTGGCTCCAGTAAGGACAGGACTTGGTGTTAGTGGTGGCGAAGTTCCTCTAGATAACTTGGAAAGGTCAAATCGGTTGGTCATCAGATTGAGTCCATTTGTGTAGAGCGATGGCCTTGCCAACTCTCTGGTAAAATGAGTAAGGAAGGGGAGTGCATTCGTCAGAGAATTCGATTGCATCAGCACATAACGAATAAGGTCTTGGCGTGACGTAAAACTCTGGTCACCGGGTGCCGGAGAGAGGAATGCATTGGTGGCTATCGCTGAGAGATAATCGACCGGGGTGCTTTTGGTGATGCTTCCCGCATTCCTCCAACTTACAAGGGCCTCCGCATCCGAGGTCGCAACCCCCAACTGCGTGAGATCAGCACCCGCAAGGGTTCCTTTTAGGACGGCAAGATTGGTCGCGCCGGCAGCAATGGTTGAAGGACACCCCGCCGCATTAGCGTCCAGTAATCCGCCAATGTCATAGGCATTGTAGGCAAAGCGCCCGATGACGTTGGTTGAAGGGGTCGGAGTCATGCTCCCATCCCGGTTCACATAGATCCAGTTAGGGAGTTGATTGGTGGAGGCAAAGCCATTGGGAAGTAGCATGGGGGCATTCCAATGATCAAGGGTTACAACCCTTCCGTTCAGTGAAGGATTCGCAGTATTGTCCGACGCAGATGCATTTGTCTCAATTGAGGGTGTATTCGTGTCAGGTATGCTCTGCCTAATCAGGTTGTAAAAGTTTGTATCAGTTAAAGAGATGGTTGATGTCAGCAGTGGTGTCGGTGCCATCCAAGTCATTCCCGGAAGATTCGTAGGTGTGTAATTCGTCACAGAACCTCCCGATACACTGGTAAAATTGATCATTCCCGAATTTGTGATCATCTGTAAAAAAATCCCCTCGACATAATCCCCTCCCGTCTTGGCCAATTGAGCAGAGAGTATTTGGTTCGAACGGGACGCCTCAACCGCGCGATTGCCTGTTGCCCTCGACAGGAAGGCTACTGCCGCCACGGTGACAAGGACGATCAGCGCTAGGGTGATGACCAGAGCCATTCCATCCTCACGCTTAGTGGGAAAAATAGCTGAAGAGCGTTTATGAATCATCATGGAAGGGTGATGGTCTTATTCAGAATCCTGATGCCGGATTTTGCAGGCGCAGGAATGGACGATCCATCGACTGCATCACGCCAACCCGAGGGGTCGCTTGCATTGGAGAGCGCCGTTTTCACGGCATCCAATTTACCCGTATTGGTCAGGAGTGAGTAATTCTGATCATCCACGGCTGCGATCCAAACCTGCATCGCATAGCTCCGGTTCGTCAGGCTCGAGGCGAAGTTCGGCTTGGTCGTGATCAGCGCATTAAATCCATCAGGGGTGTTTGCATTCGTGCTATTATAGGCATTCGTCGCCCAATTGGGTGACACGGATGAGGTCAACGGGTAATTCGTTCTCTCCGTCACTGCCAAGGCCTCCACACCCAAGATATGAGAGGCAATGGGATTGTTCGGTGTATTGGTGACGCATGCGGATATGCTGGCAATTAGATTTGTCTGCAAATAGTCCACGCTCCCATAGGATCGGAATAATTGATCACTTCCATTCGTGGAATAGTTGATGGCAAGGAATCGGTTGGTGGCGTCGCCGTTCGGTCCTCTTCGATAGGCCATCAAACTAAAAAGATTCGTGGTTCCGGGGCTTGATGGCACAAGGATTGAGACATCCTCACCCACCACGGCATTCTGAAGGTCGCAGGCCATCACATCCAGAGCGCGTCGTGCGGAGGCAACGGACTCCATCTGTTGATTCTGAACTTTGGTTGACTGCAAGATCTCACTCACAATCTGAAACATCAGCATGAGAAGGAGCGAAAGGATCGCCGTAGCAGTAAGAAGTTCGACCAGGGTGAAGGCATCCCTGTGATCAAACGGTCCTAACCCCTTAAGACTGGATCGCTCGGACTTCATTGGTTTGTGAAATAACGGGGAAGAAATTGGATCCCCGTCGTGATCGATCCATCGGCATGAGACCAGTTAGTGGATGAGGGATTCCAACTCAGGTTGGGATTGGCAGACCAGGCGACACTGATCGTTGCCAGCCCCGGAGAAACCGAATTGCTTGGAGGAGTTAGCGAAAGCTGAGCTTCAATTCTGGAAAATTGAGCATTGGTCACCCCCTCAAGGGTGAGATTTGTCCAAGTTGTGTTCGTAGGGGATGCTCCAATGCTATACAGAATGAGCTGCCCAGCAAAAGCATTGCTGAAAGTGAGGCCATCAACGCTTGAGGCCTGGCGAAGGCTCTCCGCGATCGCATTCAGCACATTGGCTGCACCGGCTTGCTCATTGGCATTCTTGACTGTCTTAAGACCCGTCGGAAGAAGACCGACGACCGCCAAGATGGAAAAGGAGACGATCCCGATGGCGATGACCACCTCGATCAAAGAAAATCCAGACCAGCGACTTCTGATTACACGATTCATGGCCTGATGATGGTGGGGATTCCGACACTCCCATCAATCAATAACTCGGTCAGATTATTGGTAAGAAGGGTTGTTCCACGAGTCGGTTGTAGGCCAAATCCCAGTATCGGATCGAATCCATCTGTATTTATTGGGGACGGATTCGTGGTCACCTCCCCGAGGGGCATAAAGGTGATAGAAGGTCCTGTGAACTTATTTGTTCCTATAATGAAGCTCATCCCGGCCCCCACAGTGCTGAGATCAACACCCGAAAAATTCGTGGCGATTGACGTATTCACCGGAGCCAAGGCGACGCTTTGGATTAACAAAGCTTTTCCCAAAGGCATGAGGTTCGTGGAGTTGGTGTTCGTTGAAGATCCATCCATGGAATAGACCATTCCAAGCCGGAGGTCGGCGCTGCCAGCATTGGTCTGTGGTTGGAAACCAAGCCAGACATAGGTCTGTCGTGAGACAGCTTCACTTCGACATAACTCGACGGCCGAGGCAATCTGATAGGCTGCCTCCGTAACACCCCGGGCACGACCAATCTCATTGAAACCCGTGACGACCGCGGCAGCAAGCAGACTGATCACGCCCATCACCACCAATAACTCAACCAGGGTGAATGCCTTCATCTCCTTGGAATAAGAAGGATCCCGAGGCTGTGGCATGGTAATGGGGAGGCACTCTTTCAGCACAGATTAACAAACCACATCATCAGGGTGGTGACAATCCCTCTTGGTCGAAGCTTTTTCAGGTTAGGATGATCCCAGCAAGTGCTCCATCAGGCGTGAGCGTGTGGCCGGAAGCTTGTGGGCGACCGAGGAGAGGGAGTGAACCGCAGGGATACTCGGATCATGGATTCCCAAATGGCGCGCCATCTCGGTCTCGAAATGCTCCAACCCCCGTTTGCTCGGCGCCTGCTGTTGCAAAAAACCCCAAGCCCGCTCCAGAAGGAAGAAAATCTCCGGGACGGCATGCATCGGCTCCGTAAAGAGGTCGCAGAGTTCCGCAAAATAGGAGGCGCAGAGGATCGTTGTGTAGGTTGCCGGCAGGGTGTGATTCCCCTCCACCATCACTTCATTCAGGACATGCAGGTCACCGCTTCTGGGCTCTTTGAAGGCAATTTCCGCTTTGGTGAAAAGCTCCAGCCTCCCAGCAAAGGGACTTCCCTGCTTGGTGGCGCTCCGGACAGCGGTCTTCACCTTGCCATGGCGCTCCGTGAGCCAAACAACGACAAGGCTGTTCTCCGAAAAGCGATATCGTCTCAAGAGAATGGCGCGGGTCACCATCATCGACTTCTAGTCAGAATTCAGGGCGTCGCCATTTTCATTCCCCTCTTTCCCCCCGTCACCATTTCCCAACTCCATTCCCTGAAGCAGGCACTCCTGAAGGAACGCGTAGAAGTTGACCTTGAGGAGGGCGATCCCATGGAGGGTGGAGAGATCCGGGGCGGTCTTGTGCGCAAGCTGCTCCTCGCTGAATCCGTGTTCCGTAACGATGGCCAGACGGAGAGCGTTCAGCGTCGTGAGCCAGGCATCCACATGGTCTTCCGGAATCTCAAGCGACCACACAGGATGCTTCCCTTTGCCCAGCTTCATCGTTCCAATGTCGTGAGAGACCAGCAAGCGATCCTCTTGAAAACGTCGTCGCAGATCGGGTTGCACATGATCGGCCCAATCCATGAGCAGTTCCTCATCAGTTCCGGGCGGTGGAAGGAGGCGTGAACCTCCCTCGGGATAGTCCTCCCAGGGATCCTCCGCAACCTCCTTGATCAGATCGGCAAGGAATGGGTGGATCTTGCTGAAGTGGGGATTCCCCCGTTTGGAAATTTCAAAATTCATGGTGATCCGCTGAGAAGCTCGATGCGCAGCCTCAGTGCTTGGCCCTCTCCATCGTGGCCAAGAGGAGAAAAGAATGAAGCTGCTGGACATAAAGTTCGGCTTTTTCCCGACCACCGCTCCAGACGACAGATCTTCCCTTGGTGTGAACCTCCATCATGTGATGTTCGGAACGTTCTCGTGACCACCCGAAGACCCTTCTGAAGACCATGCTGACATAGCTCATCAGATTCACCGGGTCGTTGTGGACGACAACCAGCCAAGGAGTATCGAGGGATATGGAAAGATCCGTCTCGGGAGACTCCAGGAGATCAGGGTGAGTCATCATCATGAAACCATGGGGACCACATCAACCGGCACTCTCCCCTCATGCCCGAGAACCCCACCAATGAGGAAACGGGAGATATCCCTTCCGTCCATCCCCGCCCCGGTGCCCTCTTGGAGGAGGTAAGCACCCTCCATGACCCGCGGAGGGAGGCTGAAAAGACCGGATCGCAACGCATGGACCACGGCAAGATGTCCAGGAGCGTCCCCCGAGAGGACCGTCGCGCGATAACGCTCCAACATGCGATCGCCACGAGGCGGAAGAAGACCACAAACGAGGCGCTTCCCCGCGGTGCGACTCTGGAGGGCGAGATGCTTGGGGAGAAGCGACTCAAGACGGCAGTCAATCACGGCGACTTCAAGGTTCCCTCCCAGTGAATATTCCCGACGCACATCGATCATCGCCGACCGAATCGCCTTGGCATAGAGGGATGCATTCCAGTTCAAGACGGAGGCAGCCACGGCTCCGCGCAACGAAAGAGTCACTTCACCAAGCGCATCAAGGAACGGATTGCTGAGTTCCGCCGCACGCACAATCACCCCGAGATCACTCCCGGATTCAACCTGCTCCTGCTGGATGGCGGCCTGATTCATTTCAAAGGATCCTAGCACGCCAAGCGGAGAGCTTCCTTCAAAATCTCATCCTGTCGGGCGTGCATGATCACCCGCTCAGTTTCAGTCAAATCGTCGTATCCCAGAAGGTGCAGCAGGCCGTGGATTGCACAGAGAGCGACCTCATGATCGGAGGGATGGCAGAATTTTTGCGCATTGGCAGCCGTAATCGGCACGCCGATCAGGATTTCCCCATGCTCGAAAGTGATCACATCCGTCGGTGTCGGATCCTCAAGAAACTCTCCGTGAACTTTCGCAATCGCCCCCTCCCCCAGTAGAGTGATCTCCACCACGGGAGGCAGAACCGTCCCCTTCTTCCTGGGCTTCCCGACACACATGGGCAAGGCCACCTCCACGATCCGTCGGATCTTCGGAAGATCAACCTTCACGGAACGCTGGCGATTGGCCCAAGTGAGAGTGGGGAGCATGCTTATAAATTGGAATAAATCAGGAAATCAGGAAATCAGGAAATCGGATGGTAAAAATAGCCATGAAGCCCAAGACAAACGCGTTCGTTCAGCCGCCTGGCAACTGTTAGGCAGATTCTTCTACCAAGGCTCGTAAACTTGGATTGAGAGCTAGACGGCCAAGCATTATTTCAGTCAAGGCGCAGGGATATTAGATGCGGAGGCAGGCGCGCAAGGAAGGGCGTAGTAGTCCTACGCCGACCGAGCAGCAACGAACCTCCGCGCTAAAAGAACAATCCACCTAAGAGTTAAGGACTCCCGGCATACAAACTCCTGTCAGTTCCGAGTCAGGATCATATTGCAGGTAGGGCCCCAGCCACTTCTCGACTTCAGCAACAGGCATCCCCTTGCGCTTGGCATAATCCTCGATCTGATCGCGTCCCAGTTTACCCACGGCGAAGTAGCGGGACTCGGGAGCCCCGAAATAAAGGCCTGAAACCGAACTGGCGGGATTCATTGCGAGGCTCTCGGTGAGGGTGATCCCGGAGTGTTTCGTGGCATCCAGCAGACGGAAGAGCTCCCATTTCTCGGTGTGATCCGGTCCCGCCGGGTAGCCTGCGGCTGGGCGAATACCACGATACTTCTCCCGGATAAATTCCTCCTTGGTCAGGTTCTCCGCGCGTCCGAATCCCCAGAGATCCCGGACCTGCTTGTGGAGCCACTCGGCGGCGGCTTCGGCAAAACGATCTCCCAATGCCTTCACCAGAAGGGAGTTGTAGTCATCATGGTTCTTCTCAAAGGATTCGGCATAGGTGCCGACTTCGGGTCCGGCCGTGACTGCAAATCCACCGATATAGTCGATGCGTCCGCAGTCGCGCGGGGCGATGAAGTCGGCCAAGGAATAATTAGGCTGACCGGCAGGCTTCTTGTTCTGCTGTCGCAACATCCGGAAATGACCCACAAGGAAAGATCGTTCCGTGTCGGCATAGAGCTCGACATCATCCCCAACCCTGTTGGCAGGCCAGAATCCACAGACGCCTCGCACCCGGAACTTCTTCTCCATCACAATCGTCTCGAGAATCTTGAGGGCATCCTGATGAAGCTCCGTGGCCTGTGCTCCGATCTCGGGATCGCTGAGCAGGCCGGGATAACGTCCCCGCATTTCCCAAGCAGCAAAGAACGGGGACCAGTCAAAATATTCCACGAGTTCCTCAAGCGGGATTTCATCATAGGTGATCACTCCGGTCTTCTCCGGTACGGCGATCTCCGCTTTCTCCCAGTCGATCGGGGTGACATTCTCGCGGGCGGTCTCGATCGGCAGCAGTTCTCCCTTGGCTCGTTTGCCGGCATGCTCTTCGCGAAGCCGCTGATGGTTCGCCTCCACTTGGAGGTGATAGGCTTCCTTGCGATCCTCCGAGAGCAACTCCGCCGCAACGCCGACCACGCGGGAGGCATCAAGCACATGGATCACCGGATGTTCATACTCACCGGCGATCTTCACCGCAGTGTGGGCGGGACTCGTCGTGGCACCTCCAATCAGAAGGGGGATATCGAACTTGCCGCGCTTCATTTCGCGAGCCACATGGACCATTTCGTCGAGCGATGGCGTGATGAGCCCGCTGAGACCGATGATGTCCACCTTGTGTTCCTTGGCTGCGGCCAGGATCTTGTCGCAGGGAACCATCACTCCGAGATCGACCACCTCGTAGCCATTGCAGGCCAGCACAACGCCAACAATATTCTTTCCGATATCGTGGACATCCCCCTTGACGGTCGCCATAAGGATCTTCGAAGCAGAGCTCGTATCGGCGGCGGCCGCTTTTTCAGCCTCCATGAAGGGAGTGAGGTAGGCGACGGCCTTCTTCATCACGCGGGCACTCTTGACCACTTGGGGGAGGAACATCTTGCCGGCTCCGAAAAGATCACCCACCACGCGCATGCCATCCATCAGGGGGCCCTCGATGACCAGCAGGGGACGTCCAAGCTTCTGCCGAGCCTCTTCCGTATCGGTATCAATAAAATCAACGATGCCTTTCATCAGAGCATGCTGAAGGCGCTCCTCGACGGTTCCCAAGCGCCAGGCTTGCTCGGTCTTCTGCTCCTTGGCCGATCCATCACCGACTGATTTCAACCCCTCCGCAAAATCCACCAGCCGCTCGGTGGAGTCGGGGCGGCGATTCAGCAACACGTCCTCGACCATCGTGAGGAGTTCCGGTTTGATCTCCTCGTAGACCTCGAGCATTCCGGCGTTCACAATCGCCATATCGAGTCCTGCCTGAATGGCATGGTAGAGAAAGGCGGAGTGCATCGCCTCACGAACGGGGTTGTTTCCACGGAACGAGAAGGAGATATTGCTCAGACCACCGCTGGTCTTCGCTCCGGGAAGAGTCGCCTTGATCTCTCTCACAGCCTCGATGAAATCGACGGCGTAATTGTTGTGCTCCTCGATGCCGGTTGCAACCGTGAGGATATTCGGATCGAAGATAATGTCCTCGGGATCGAATCCGATCTTGTCCACGAGAAGACGGTAGGCGCGGGTGCAGATCCTGACCTTGTCGTCCTTGGTGGCTGCCTGCCCCTCCTCGTCGAAGGCCATGACGATCACCGCCGCACCGTAGCGCCGGGCCAACTGTGCCCTCTGAAGAAAGGTCTCCTCTCCATCCTTCAGACTGATGGAATTCAGGACGCATTTGCCCTGAAGGCACTTCACCCCCTTCTCCAGCACCGTCCACTTGGAGCTATCGATCATGATCGGTACCCGGCTGATCTCGGGGTCGGCTGCGAGCAGATTCAGGAAGGTCACCATCACCTCTTCGCTGTCGAGCATTCCTTCATCGACGTTCACATCGAGGATATTGGCTCCGCTCTCGACCTGCTGACGCGCCACCGAAAGGGCCGTCTCATAATCTCCGGCAATGATGAGCTTCGAGAAACGGGGAGATCCGGTGACATTCGTCCTCTCGCCGACCATCATGAAGGAGCTGCCCTTCTCAATGGTGAGCGCCTCAAGACCGCTCAGACGTGTCGCATGAGGAGGGTTTGAAGGCTTGCGCGGTGGATGGAGACGCACCTCCTCGGCAATGGCCTCAATATGGGCGGGCGTGGACCCGCAGCACCCCCCCACGACATTCAGCCATCCTTGGGAGGCAAACTCCCCCACAAGTGCCGCCATCTCGGAAGCGGATTGGTCGTAACCGCCGAAGGCATTCGGAAGACCTGCGTTCGGGTAGCAACTGATGAAGCTATCGGTGATCTTTGAAAGCTCCTCGAGATAGGGCCTCATCTCGGAGGCCCCCAAGGCGCAATTGATGCCGACGGCCAGGGGCTTGCAATGGCGAACCGAATTCCAAAAGGCCTCGACGGTCTGCCCGGAAAGGGTGCGTCCCGAGGCATCGGTGATCGTGACCGAGAGAATGATCGGCCAGCGCATCCCACGTTTCTCAAAGACCTCCTCGCAGGCAAAGATCGCTGCCTTGAGGTTCAGCGTGTCAAAGACCGTTTCGAGCAGGAGCAGATCCACACCGCCGTCAAGAAGGGCCTCGATCTGCTCGCTGTAGGAAACCACAAGGCTGTCAAAGGTGACAGCGCGGTAGCCGGGGTTATTCACGTCCGGTGACATCGAGGCCGTGCGGTTGGTCGGGCCAACGGATCCCGCCACAAAGACGCGGCGACCGGGATGGGCGGTCATATACTCCTCGGCGGCTTCCCGAGCGACCTTGGCACCGGCGAGGTTAATTTCTCGCACCGCCGCCTCAAGACCGTAATCAGCCTGAGAAATCGTCGTGGTGCTGAAGGTATTCGTCTCCACGATATCGCTTCCCGCTTCGAAGTAGGCGCGATGGATGCCCCTGATTACCTCAGGCCGAGTGATCGAGAGGAGATCATTATTCCCCTTCAGATCGTGACCATGATTCTTGAATCGCTCGCCCCGGAAGTCCGTCTCGGTAAGCGGATGCTGCTGGATCATCGTCCCCATCGCACCGTCAAGGAGGGCAATGCGTCGGGTGAAAAGCTCTCGCAGGTGTGCTTCGGATGCGTGGAAAGGGAGCTGGGTTTGCATGGTGATCAGGGGTTGGAGAGGCGTTTGAGGTATGTTATCTTTTCAAGATGGATCAAGGGGAAACAATCAAGGGCAACGGAAATGTCCGAGTGAGGCTTCCCGAGAGTTATACTCCGGGTGGTTCCAGGCGTTATCCCCTGCTCCTTGTGCTTGGTGAGTTGCAAGCCGAGCCATGGACGACCTCCCTGCATGAAGAGGGAATTCTCCCGGAGATGATCGTCGCCACGGCTCCTCATTTGCCAGATGGAGAGACTACAAGCACCCCTGCGACGCTCCTGACCAAGCTGATCGCTGGCTACCGCATCCTGGAGGCGCCGGCGGGCAAATGGATCTGCGGGGCAGGCCATGGGGGCATCGTCGCGATGAGGGCCGTGCTGGATCATCCCGAATTTTTCGGATGCGGAGCCTGTCTTTCGGGCTCCTTTGAAGGAATGGAGATGGCGCCTCCTTTGCATTCTGCGATCCTTAAGGATCTGGAGGAGAGAAACTCCCTTCCAGGCAGAAATCGGATCTATTTTGATTACGGAACTCTGGGACTGGACGAGTGCTACGAGCCCTACCATCGTGATCTCGGCGCTATCCTTCGTGCAAAAGGATGGCGTGATGGAAACGAGTTCACCATTCACCGTGCACAGGGGGGCTCCCATGACAGGACCTCCTGGCAGGCTCGCTTGGGCGATTCGCTTCGGTGGCTGGCCGGTCGCTGACATTTCAGGCAGTGACTCTTACTTCCGACGTCTTCATGGCAAGCAATCGCTCCACGAGCACAAAGAGCGCCGCAAAGAGGAGATCACTCACAAGACTATTGCGAAAAAAGATCCAGGTCGGCGGAAACCCGGGGAGACCAACGGTAAGCGCCTGAATCCACCCAGTAAAGTTCTGCGGATAGGCCGTTAAACCCAGCCAACTTCCGGTATTGGTAATCCCATAGAAAATGACCGAGGTGACAAAGGTCCCGCAAAGGACCGGAATGAGACTGTGACGGGAACGGAGTGACCAACCGATCGCGACGGCGATCAGGTAGCACGGAAGTGTCCAGAGGATCTGGGGGGAGATGAGCGGAACCCCGTCATGGACATTCAGCAATGCATCAGAGAGCATCAAGGCGGCTAGCGGCATAACCAAACCCAGCCATCCGGGAATGAAGACCGCTCCACACAGAGCAGCAGCCATGAGAGGTGAAAAATTAGGCAGGATCCCGGGCGTTAGATCGGCACGGATCACGCGAAGGAAGATGCCGAAAAACAGAAGGATTACGGCCAATATAACGGCATAAAGGTTTGTAGGTTTGTGTTCGGATATCATCACGCTTGGTTGGTTGGATGGACTTTGAAGCTTTTATGGAGGATAGAGAAGCGACAATTGAGGGCCTTAATGGAGTTCAAATCGCACCGGAATGGAAACGCTCATCGCCACACCCATTCCAGCAAGCGTGGCAGGTTGAAACTTCCACCCACGCACGGCCTGTATCGCAGATTGATCGAGAGTCCCGTGGCCGGAGCTATGCTGGATCCTCACCTCGGAGGGATTACCCGAATCACCCACAACAACAAGGAGGACGACCACGCCCTCCTCGTGAGCCAACCTCGAGGGTTCTGGATAAGCGGGGGGGGGATTCCTCAGATAGGCGGGTAGAGTATCCGGCGATCCCTTCAGGGGAACGCTCATACGACTCGCATGCTTTGGGTTCGGTTGTGTCGATGTCTCAGAGCGCTCCATGCGTTGGGTAGAGGGTGCTGGAAAGACCACTTGGCTAGCCTCCACTTGGCTAGCCTCCTTCTGAGCAACTTCTTTCTGGGGTCGAATCTGGTCCGCCTGATTCGTCGCGACCGTCAGCGGAAGGCAATCCTCCAATCGTGAGGATTCCTGGATGGAATCCGCCGTCTTCAAACTTTCTTCCTTCGCCAAAACGGGTTGAGAAGATGTGATTGAGGGCGAGGACTCCACAACAGGGCTCTCCAGAACTTGAAACTCTGCGGTCATGGGTGCAGCTTCAACTCCCACTTTCGGGGGCTTCATGATGAGCAAGGCGGCAAGCAGCAGCAATCCCGAGTGAATGGCAAGTGATCCCCCTAATTCGATAAATCCTATTTTTGAGGGTGAACGCTTCTGGGTTGTCATGGGTTCAGAACTCTGCCTTGAGAGAGGCCAAAAAGCTGACCGGAGCACCCGGCATCGCCTGATACGGGTTGATACTTGTGAAGTAGTAGGTGTTGCAAAGATTATCAATGTTCACTTGGGCTGTCCATTTGCATGCTCCGACAAGGAACGGATACGCTGCCATGAGATTCACCGTGGCAAAGCCGGGGATTTGCTCCAGGTCATATCCGGTGTAGGTGGAATTTGGGACATAGGTCACTTCCTGGCTACGGTAGACAACGCCCGCTCCGAGTCTCAGTCGTTTGAGTGGTCCCTGCTGGACTTCATAGGTGCTCCAGACACTGCCGCTGTTGTAGGGAATGCCGGTCGGACGCTGACCCATCTGACTTCCGGTGCCATAATTCCCCGCACTCGACCCTTCCGTCACCACCGCGTTGATATAGGAGTAGCAGGCGATCACCTTCCAACCCGAGAGGATTTCCCCGGCAATCTGGAGTTCCACACCCTTGCTTCGAATCTGGCCGACAGCCTCCGAGAATTGAGGATTGGAGGGGTCCGCTTGAGGCACATTTTGTTTGGTGAGTTGGTAGATGCTTTCCGTGGCCGTGAACTTCTTGTTTTCGGACTCTTGCTTGAGGCCGAATTCCCATTGCTGGGCGCTTTGGGGAGGGAGGACCGTCCCGTTCGTCGTGAGAGCACCCAAAGCGCTCGCTCCGAAGTTCGCCGTGTAGCTGCCATAGATGCTAACGGGCTTGATAGGGTTCCAAAGCAGGCCGAAACGTGGCGTAACGGCTTCGTTGCAAGCAGAGGCAGCCTGGGAATAACCAGTATTGCCAATCGAGAGACTGTCGTATCGGAAGCCAGCCAGTCCAGAAAGATGCCCCGGCAACTCCAGTTGGTCCTGAGCAAACATCGCGGCGTCGCGCGTGGATTGGAACGTGCGGCCGGAACTAGTGTAACCCGGGACAGGCGTGTTCCAATTTGGAGCGTAGATATTCTGTGTGAAGCTCGGATAATACGCTGTGTTTTGCTGATAGGTATATTGGAAACTCTGCTGGTAGTAGTCGAAGCCGAGGAGAACCGTGTGCTTAATGAACCAGGTCTTGAACTTGCCGGTCAGGTCGGCCAGAAACTCCTGCGTCCACTGTTGGTAGAATGGAGTGCCGCCCGCGTAGATCGGGAGGTTGCCCGCTTGATCGACGGGGCCTGTGTAATACTGGCCGTAGGGAGTCGGGTTGTTTTGGAAGTCGGTCTTATAGGCCCCGTGAAGCATCCAGTCATCATTGAACTTGTGGGTGAAGGAGAATTTCACCTTGAAGTCCTGCGCCGGCGATTGGTTTGCCCAAGGCATCGCATAGTTCGCCCCGCGCTCCACGGAAGCCGGTAGTCCGTTGGTCTGAAAAGGAATCCCATTGTCGTATTGCTGAAGGACATTTGCGTAGGTGAGTTCGAGAGTCGCTTCGTTCTCTTTGTTCGGCTGCCAGCGGAAGGTGGGGAAAAGGAAGAGTCTCTGGTCGTGGAGGAAGTTCCGGTAGGACCAGTTATTCTGCTGATCAACATTGAACCGGTAGAGAAGGGTTTTGTCCTGATTGAGGGGGCCTGAGGCATCCAACGTCGTCCGATAGAAGGCAAAGGAGCCGATTTGCTGATTGATTGCGAAAGAATTGGTCTCCAATGGTTTCTTGGTGTCGATATTGACTAGGCCGCCAGGCTCAGACTGGCCATAGAGGACGGAGGCAGGGCCCTTCACTACCTCGATATTTTCTACGTTCTGCATCGAGCGTTCATAGCCCAAAGCATAACCGTCGCTACGCAGACCATCCTCGAAGGTCAGATTATGAGCATCAAAGCCGCGTATTGAAAAACTGTCACCTGCAATGCTGCTCATGGTCGGAGTCACCCCGGCAACGTTCTGAAGGGCGTCGTCCAGATAGATCGTCTGCTGACTCTTTAGGACCTCTTGCGGAATAACCTGAACGGAGAGCGGGTTCACCATATTCGGGGTGTAGGTGCGCGTTCCCGCTTTGGAATCAATTGGTCCGAATCCCCCGGGATTCTGAAAGCTGGTTCCCTCGATCACACCGTTGTGCTCCGCTTGAGCAATGACAGTCACGGGAGGTAGGGAGAGGACAGAGGCAATCGTCGGCGACTCTGGGACGTTGGTCTCAATCATATTGCTCGTCTGAGCTTTCAGAACCGCCATGAACAGCATGGCATGCAAGCAGACTAGAAAAGAGATGAAACATAATTTCATCATATTCGTATATGTTGATATGTTTTATCAGTCAACCGCAATGTCCACCTAAATCACTTACTCAACCTCCGTAAGTTGCCTGTTTGGCTTACTGATGACTTCGATCGGTTTGAGCACCTCGGCCTTCACTTTAACGATACCATCCCCAATCATCTCGATTTTCCGTGCCGCCACCACGCTCAGGTCGAGGATGCGACCTTTGGCAAAAGGTCCCCGGTTATTGATCCTCACGATCACACTTTTTCCATTCTTAAGGTTGGTCACGCGGACGATCGAGTTGAAGGGGAGTTTCTTATGCGCCGCCGTGCAATCTGAAGCTCGGTAGTGCTCCCCATTGGCCGTTAATCGCCCGATCCACCGACCACCATAATAAGAGGCCTTTCCGAGTTCGATGGAGATCGGCTTGGAATCATACAGGGAGACTGCAGATCCCTGTCGATCAAGGGAGGAGCACCCAACCTGTAAGATCAACAAGGGTAGGATTGCCAAAGATGCAGCAAAAGTGGATGCGGAGAGAGTGCCTAGGGGCGCGGGGGAGATGCGCATTCCCTGAATCAAGCCTAAGGAAAAGCTTTCGGGCAAGCCCCCAGACATGGTTTATTTAATCCCATCTGAAGGAGCAGTAAATTTTTGCCTCTCTCCTGAGTCTTTCTTCCCTCAAAAAAGCAGGCCCTCCAGAAACTTCTCACACCTCATGAATTCCCAGACTCCGACCACTCCTCTTGAACAACTGCAGGACGCCTTCCATTTTCTTGGGCGCTTTCTGACCCGCCCTGGAACCATTGGATCCATCTGGCCAAGTTCGCGCCAACTTGGTGAAGCCATGATCGACAAACTCCTTATGAAATCCGGGGATGTCGTGGTGGAGTATGGACCGGGCACCGGTTCGTTTACCAGGGTGCTCAGGGAGCACATGCCGAGCGGTGTTGAGTATCTTGGCATCGAGCACGACCGTGAACTTCACCAGAAACTTGTCGTGCGCTTCCCCGGTATGCGCTTTCATCACGGTTCCGCCGAAGAGACGCCGGAAATTCTAAATCACTACCGTCTGGGCCGGGCTAAATTAGTCGTCTCCGGACTTCCCTTCGCGAACATGCCCCCGTCCCTTCAGGAGCGGATTCTAAGAGCAACCAGTTCCTCCCTTCATCCTCACGGCACGTTCAGGACGTTTACCTACCTGCTCTCAACCCTGAACCCTAGCACCATCCACTTCAGGCGCCTTGTCTCGGAACATTTTGAAAAGCATCAGGGCAGCAGAACCGTGATTCAGAATTTCCCACCTGCCAGGGTTCTGAGCTATTCAAATCCCTCAAGCAAGCTCTGAGGAGATATCAAGTCCTAAGAGAAGCCTTCGCGGCGGGAGAAAACTCCCTCACCGTATCCGTTGAAAAGAGTTGGCTGCCTCGCATGGATTCGAACCATGACAAGCAGATCCAGAATCTGCTGTGCTACCGTTACACCACAAGGCAGTGGTAAAACCGCGATTGATCAAAGTGCCCGAGTCGGGCCGCTTGTTCAAGCCTTTGATGACCTATCCTCCCATCAGACTTTCAATGAGGGCATTAAAGCCGGGGTTTGAAGAGGTTCGGAAATGCCTCCAAATTTGGGATAAACATAGCGTGCTGCCACCGTATGGGCGCGAGTCATCCCTCGTACAGAGGCAAGCCCTCGACTCTTCAAAAGGCTGAGGGATGCATGGAGAAGCTGCGTCCCGATTCCACGATTGCGATATTCCATGACAACAGAGGGACCGCAGATCAACTGATTCTGCGCGGTCTCATCGGCTTCCAGAATTGAGGCGGCAATCAGCCTTTTACCCACGGGAACCACGAGGCAGAGAGGTTCTTCTTCGTTGAAAAGCCTTTGGATCGACTGTTTAAGATAAGCTTCGGCAAGTGCGAGGGAGTCATTCCAGCTCGAATCCATAGCCAACGAAAGCATGATAACTCGGAGCACTTCTTCTCCCTCCTCACGGAGTGCCGGACGAATCAGGGGCACTATCGCCCCGGGAGCTGTTGGCGGAAGTTGCCCGGTCTCCCAGGAAAAACTTAACCAAGGAGGCGTGAGCGTGCCTCGTTTGAAAGTCAGGGAAGGGACACCTGCGTGAGGCATATCGGATACTTGTTGAGTGGACATTGAAACGGACTGATTCTGCTTCGCGAGGGAATTTACGAGATCTTAAGAATCCAGCGAGGTCAACGGATTTTATCAGCAATCGGCGGATCAAATATGTTCTTTTCCCAAATCGTGTTTGAACGCAGAGGAGGAAAATGGGAAGTTTGAACTTCGAACGTCATCCATTCAACACCCTGCACCCTTTGTCCGAATCACATCGTCCCAAACATGAATGCGGCGTTTTTGCCGTTTACGGCCATAAGGACGCGGCCCTGCTGACTTACTACGGCCTCTTTGCGCTTCAACACCGGGGGCAAGAGAGCGCCGGCATTGCAAGCAGTAGCGGCGAGGGCGCCTACTTCAACCTGCACAAGGGGATGGGACTGGTCTCGCAGATCTTTGCACCCGAGAACCTTGATTCCCTCATTGGATCACGGGCCATCGGGCATGTGCGCTACTCAACCACCGGTTCCAGCACCCTTCTAAATTCTCAACCGCTTGTCGTTGACACCGCCAGGGGTCAAATAGCTGTCGCCCACAACGGCAATCTCGTCAATGCGGCGGCGCTCCGCGCAGAACTCGAGATGCGCGGGTCGATTTTCCAAACAACCGTGGATAGTGAGATCATCCTTCACCTGCTGGCTCAACCGGATGGCACCATGGGCGGACCACTGGGATCATTCCGAAAACTCGAGGGCGCCTTCTCGCTTGTGGTGATGGGAGAGAAGGAGATCATCGGGGTCCGTGACCCGTGCGGACTTCGCCCACTCTCCCTTGGGAAGCTGGATGGCGGGTGGGTCCTCTCCTCGGAGACGTGCGCCTTTGATCTCATCGGAGCCACCTTCGTGCGCGATATAGAACCCGGTGAGGTCCTCGTGATCAACGATCAAGGCCTGAGATCCGAGTTTCCTTTCACTCAATCCAAGGAGGCGTTCTGTATTTTTGAGTATGTCTACTTCGCTAGGCCCGACAGCCGCCTGCGCGGAGTCACGGTCAGCAAGGCTCGGGTCAATATGGGGCGCGAGCTTGCCAGACTTCATCCTGTGGAGGCAGATGTCGTCATTCCTGTTCCCGATTCGGGCATCTATGCGGCACTCGGTTTTTCGGAGGAACTTGGGATTCCCTACGACCCCGCCTTTGTTCGCAACCATTACATTGGCAGAACTTTCATCCAACCCACCCAGCTCATCCGGGACTTTAACGTTCGGGTAAAATTAAATCTGATCGGCGAGGCGGTGAAGGGAAAACGCGTGGTCGTGGTCGACGACTCGGTCGTCCGCGGAACCACGGCCAAGGCGCGTGTCATTAATCTGCGTGAGGCGGGGGCCAAGGAGGTGCATCTTCGAATCAGTTGCCCTCCCCACCGTAACGCCTGTTACTACGGCATCGACTTTCCAGATCCTGAAAAACTTATCGCCAACCAGTATAGCCACCAGGAGATCTGCGATTATCTTGGGGCAGACAGCATTGGCTACCTGGATGTCGACGGAATGGTGCGGGCTACCGGGTTGGATAAAGACTCCTTTTGCATGGCCTGCTTCACGGGGGAGTATCCGGTCCCTTTCGACACTGCGTTTGACAAACTCATCATGGAACGTCGCAAGGGAAGCGCTCAGCTTCTTCCGGACCTGAGCACCCAGCCACCCCTTTTCTCCCCTTAAAACTGAAAACCTTCTCTACCAGCCCACATAAAAACGTTTCTGAAGAGACAAGCCCGAAATGAGTACCCGTAAAAAAACCTCGCCCATCAAGACCTCAATAAAATCAAAGAGCCCGGCAAATGCTCCTTCGAAGCAAATCAAGCGCCCGGCCAAGGTTAAGAAAAAGAGTTCTTACGCAAGCGCCGGTGTCGATGTGGTGCTTGGCAATGAGGTAAAATCAGGAATCGGTGCTCTTGTCCGTCCGACGCACGGGGCAGAAGTGCTTGGGGGAATCGGAGGATTCGGCGGGCTGTTCAGGCCCGATTTCAAGAAACGGGGAGTCAAGGACCCCGTTTTGGTGAGCAGTGTTGATGGGGTCGGAACAAAGCTTAAGATTGCCTTTGCCACCGACCGCCACGATACGATCGGTGCCGATCTTGTAAACCACTGCGTCAACGACATCGCCGTAACGGGAGCCCGTCCCCTCTTCTTTCTGGATTACATTGCGGCGGCCAAACTCGATCCAAACGTTCTGCGCCAGATCATCACGGGATTGTCCCGCGCCTGTAAAGAAGCCGGATGCGCTCTCATTGGCGGTGAGACGGCGCAGATGCCCGGTCTTTACGCCAAGGGTGAATACGATTTGGCAGGCTCCATCACGGGGTTGGTGGATCGTAAAGCCCTCCTGGATGGAAGTCGGGTCAAGGTGGGGGATGCTCTTATCGGACTCCCGTCCAACGGACTTCATACCAACGGTTATTCGCTGGCCCGAAAGGTGCTCTTTGACCTTCTGGGATTGAAACTTACGGATCGTCCCGCCGGTCTGGGTGCCACGCTGGCGGACGAACTCCTGAAGGTCCACCGCAGTTACCTGCCGGCTTTTGAGAAGATCAGCACGATGAAGAAAGCCCCTCTGCATGCCGCCGCTCATATCACCGGCGGAGGCCTCATCGACAACCTTCCCCGCATTTTACCTGAAAAATGTGACGCGGTGATCGATCCGCGTTCCTGGAAAGTTCCGGCGATTTTCGGGATCATTGGGCGTGGCGGAAATGTGGATCCCATGGAAATGTATCAGGTTTTCAACATGGGCATCGGCATGGTCCTTGTCGTTCCCGGGAAGCGGTCAAAACGGATCGCCAAGAGTCTCGGTGGGACGATTATCGGATCCGTCACCAAGGGCACTGGAATCGTCCGCTTTGCTCCGGAGCCAGGCAAATAAATCTCCTCGAAAGAACAAGACTTTTACCACCGGAATGAGCGACCAATCACAACCACCCCCAGCCCTCAAGAAGGGACTCGGCGTGGGATTGGGAGCAGGACTTCTCGGTGCAGTCGCACTCGCACTTCGGTATGGATGGCGGAATACCCTCAGAGGGATCATTCCGGACGCCATTTCTCCGGCAGTCTTTGCAACAAGGGTCGTGGACACCTCGGCCGGAGAGATCGTCTACCATACCGCCGACACCCAGACACCGGGGACACCGCTTCTCTTCCTGCACGGCGTCTTTCCGGGTGCATCATCCTTCGAGTGGTCAAAAATCTATCCGAGATTTGCCGAAAACTGGCGCGTGCTGGTTCCCGATATCATCGGCTTCGGGGAGTCCCAGCGACCGAATCCTGCGGCGACAGCGGAGGAGCAGGTGCGCTCGTTGGCCGAGTTTCTGGACAGCACCGCCCCGAGGCAACCTGTGGTGATCGTTGCTTCGGGACTCACCGCCAACATCGCCCTCCTGTTTGCCTCCCGGCACCCCGAAAAAACCATCAAACTCATTCTCTGGATGCCTGACGTGGCCCTTGGTAAAGCAAATCCATCAAGGGGATGGCACCAACTCGGATGGTTCCCGAGAATGGCGCGCTTGGTTTATCGCTATCAACTCTGCACCGAATCATTCCTCAGAGCTTGGTTGCTACGCTCCGGGTTTACCACCGACGTCCCGGCCTTGGAGGAATCCCTCTCCGTGATTACATCCACGGCACAGCAATACGGCTCGGAATATGCCTTTCTGGCGCAATCCTCAAAAAACTACTGGCGCAGCCTCCGAACAGGATTACGCGACCTCTCATCACCCGTCTCCATCCTGCTGGCCATCGGTTCCGACAAGGACTCCTCGGCAGCCATCAATGATCTTCGTCCCCTGCTGAAACGGTTTTCCATTGTCGATGTTGCGGCGAAGGGCCATCTCGCCCCGCTTGCAGAACCTGAAACAATCATGATTGCCATCGAACAGGAACTCTTAACCCCGTTGGCAGAGGCGACATAAAAGGATTGCACCCTTCGGAACCTCCACCGCACATTCAGAGAAATCCGTGAACGTTTCAGACCTCAGAGAAATCCTCCAGTATGTCCCCCGATTCCGGGAGCGTATCTTCGTCATTGCGGTGGACGGAACCGTTGCGGCATCGCCGAACTTCCCGAACATTCTCCTCGATCTTGCGGTCCTGCGCTCCCTGAGTGTCCGCGTGGTCCTTGTCCATGGGGCAAGCCACCAGATTGAGGAACTGGCCCGCAAACGCGGCATCAAGGTGACCAACAGCGACGGGACCGGGATCACGAACGAGATCACATTGGAGCTTGCGATCGACGCCGCCATACGACTGACCAACGGGATCATGGAGGGGCTTTCCGCCGTCGATCTCAGGGCCGCCTATGCGAATGCCATCATTGCCCACCCGGCGGGGATCCTCGGCGGCACCGATCAACTCTTCACCGGAAGGGTGGAGCGGGTTGACAATCACGCCCTTGAACTCCTCCTCAAAGAGGGAATCATCCCTGTCATCCCACCCCTGGGATTCGATGGAGAGGGCCGGACTTACCGGGTGAATTCCGACGGGATCGCCCTCGAGGTGGCTGAATCCCTCTCAGCGGCCAAAATTATTTTTCTTGGCGCGGACGAGATTGTCGGGGGACCTCAGCAGCTTCCACGCCAGCTCTCGATCGACGAATCCGAGGAATTGGTGAAAAAATTGCGCGGATCTGCGGCAAATGCCGGCCTGATCTCAAAACTGGAGTGTTCTTCCCGTGCTTGCCGTGGAGGCGTTCCGCGCGCGCATCTTCTTGACGGGCGCATCAACGAGGCCCTGCTGACTGAAATTTTTAGCCACGAGGGCTCAGGAACGATGATCTACTCCAATGAGTATCAGCAGATCCGCCGCATCTTTAAAAAGGATGTCCGCTCGGTCATGGACCTGATCCAGCAGTCCGTGGAGGATGAGGAAATCACCAGGAGAACCAAGGCGGATATTCTGCAGCGGATCGAGGATTACTGGATCCTCGAAATCGACCGCACTCCCATCGCCTGCGTGGCTCTTCATACTCATCAGGAACTGTCACTGGCAGAGATGGCCTGCCTCTATGTGAGCAAGGCTCACGAGAACAAGGGGTTCGGCCGCAAACTCATGGCATTCGCTGAAAACCTGGCTCGGGAGAAAGGAATGGAACGGGTCTTTGCCCTCTCCACACGTGCCGTCAATTACCTCCAGCAAAAAGGTGGCTATGTTGAGACAGACATCGAGGTTCTTCCGGGTGAAAGAAGAATGCGTTATGAAGATAGCGGAAGAAACTCCAAGATCCTGATCAAGGAACTCCGCCCGCGGATTTCCTGAGTGCGGAGTTCAAGGCGCGGCACCGCTCCCCATGCCTCTTGCAAAGGATTTTTTGAACGGATTCGGGGTCGATGCCCTCGTGATTCTGGTCTATTTCACTGGAATCTGCGCCATCGGTATCCGGGCCGGAAGAGGGAGTGCTTCTCTCAAAGAGTTTGCCCTGGGGGGGAGATCGATTCCCTGGTGGGCAGTGCTCGCGTCCATCATTGCCGCGGAAACAAGCGCTGCAACCTTCTTGGGGGCTCCGGCAGAGGGTTTTAAGACACGGGCCTTCTTTTACGGCCAATTGGCAATCGGGACGGTCATTGCCCGCGTCCTCATCGCCTTTACCTTCATCGGCCCCTATTACCGATGCGGAGTCAGCAGCATCTACGAGTTCCTGATGGTCCGATTTGGGCCGTGCACAAAAAATGCCGCCAGTGGAATTTTTCTTTTCACCCGGATTCTTGGAATCGGAGTGCGACTCTATCTTGGCGGCCTCATCATGGTCGTTCTCTGGCGGCACATCTTTCCAGGATCTCCCGTCACGCTGGGCAATTATTTCTGGGGAATCCTTTTTGTGACACTGATCACAACGGTCTACACTATGGTGGGTGGCATCAAGGCCGTTGTCTGGACCGACTTCATTCAGGCGTCGATGATGCTCGGGGCGGTCGGCTTCGTTCTTTGGTTCCTGATCCATCACCTTGGCGGAATTCAGGCAACAGGCCGGGCGATGGGTGGATGGAATCAACTTCACTGGATCCAGATCGGCTGGAATCCCTCCCTTCCGTTTGGCCAAGCGCTCGCCGCCATGCTCTCGGAACCCTACACAATCTTTGCGGCGGTCATCGGTTCCACATTTTTCACGATGGCAACGCACGGCACGGATCAGGATATGGTCCAGAGATTACTGACGGCGCCCAATCCCCAAAAATCGCGGCTTTCGTTGATCCTTAGCGGTCTGGCCGATATCCCGATTGCCTTGGCATTCCTTGGAGTCGGCATCCTGCTTTTCCTGTATTACAAAGGTCCGGGGGGAGGGGTGCCCGACATTCCCGACAATGAGATCTTCGCCCATTTCATCGTGCATGATCTTCCCACCGGCCTCAGGGGTCTGATCATTGCCGGTGTTTTTGCCACGATGATGGGCTCCACCTCGGCCGCCCTCAATGCATTGGCAACCAGCTTTACCTCCGACTTCTACCTGCCCTACATCAACCCAGGAGCGGATGAGCGGGCTGCCGTTCGCGCCGCAAGGATCGCCACACTGATCTTCGGCCTCCTTATGGTCCTGGTGGGAACGGCGGCCGCTTATTCCGTTCTCCGAGATCCCCGACTCACGATCATCCCGCTCGCCATTGGTGTTCTGGGGTATACCTACGGGGCATTGCTGGGCGTTTTCCTGCTCGGAATGCTGACCTCCTCACGCGGTTCGGATCGGATGAATGTGCCGGCCATGTGCGCCGGCGTCATCGCCGTTTTTTTTCTGGGTAAGGTTCACCTTCCGGGACTCATCGACTTCGGACGTTGGATGCCGTCCTGGTGGCCCGTGATCGCGTGGCCCTGGTATGTGCTGATCGGATGCCTGGTGACCTTTTGCCTTGCCGTGCCGTTTCATTCTTCCGGTGGCGTCAAGGGTTTTCGGATCAAATAAAAAAATTTAAACCACTCCCGGCGGGGTTTTTCCTTGAGGGTGCAAGGGTGGGGTTTTTATTGTGTATCTCCCCCTAACAATTTGCATCTCCCTTGAATACGCCTCTCCGTCAACACTTGGAATTTCCAGAGCATCCCCCGCTGGATTCCAAGTCTCCATTGTGGGACCAACTCGCTGCAATCATCAGAAGCCGGGTCAGTCCGGATAGCTACGAGCGCTGGTTCAGCGGGGTGTCTCTTGGTTCCGTGACATCGGAGGCAGTGACCCTGTGCGTACCCAACCCGATTCACCAGTTCTTTATCGAAAGCAACTACTCGACGCTTCTCTCCTCCGCTCTCACGGAGGCCTTCGGTTCTCCGAGGACTTTGATCCTTGAGTCGGCACAGGACGCAACGCCTCACTCAGAATTATCGGAACTAAAAACCGCGAACGAGTCCACTTCAGATTCCGAAACCGGAGTCCACCATCGGACGACGGAATCCAAGCCCTCTTTGGCTCCCTCGGGGATGAATCCCTCCTACACTTTTGACAGTTTCATTGTGGGCTCCAACAACCAGTTTGCCCATGCGGCCTCTCAGGCCGTGGCCAACTCCCCCGCCCGCACCTACAATCCGCTCTTCATCTATGGAGGTAGCGGCTTGGGCAAAACCCATCTCCTCCAATCCATCGGCCACCATATCCTTGCCCAAAAAAAGGGGGCGCGTGTTGTCTACCTCCGAAGCGAGCAATTCACCAACGAGTTCATTGACGCGATCCAGAAGAGTGCCCTTGTCGCCTTCCGCAAACGCTACCGCCAGGCCGATATCCTGATGATCGACGACATCCAGTTTTTTGCGGGAAAAGAGCGTTCCCAGGAGGAGTTTTTCCACACGTTCGGAGCCCTGCATGACTGTAACAAGCAAATCATTCTCTCCAGTGACCGTCCAGCCAGTGAAATCTCCAATCTGGAACAACGACTAGTATCCCGCTTCGAGTGGGGAATGACGGCTGAAATACAACCTCCCGACATGGAAACCCGGATCGCAATCCTGCAGGGAAAAGCGTCCCGCATGCACATCGAGATCGAGCACTGGGTGATGGAGTTCCTTGCCGACAAGATCCGCAGTGACATTCGTCGCCTGGAGGGTGCCCTCATGAGGGTGGCTGCCTACAAATCCCTCAGCGGTCACGCCCTGACGACGGAGGCCTTGGAGCATCTCCTGCGCGACGTCCTTCAGGAGCAGGCTAGGAAGGCCGTGACCATTGAACAGATCCAGAAAAAGGTCGCCGAACATTTTGATATCCGTCTTGCGGACATGACAAGCAAGAGGAGGCCGACCAGCATCGCCTACCCTAGGCAAATCGCCATGTACCTATCAAGGGAGATGACTCCCTCTACCTTGGTTGAGATCGGGGATGCGTTCGGGGGCAAAGACCACGGAACGGTAATTCACGCCTGCAAATTGATCAAATCGCGAATCGATGAGGACCCAAAGACCCGACATCTGGTGCGCCTGCTGGACCAACAACTCCAGCGGTAGTGTTTCCCTGCGAGATTTCGGTCGAAATGCCGAGAATCGCTTTGACACCTGAGACGCCTGAATTTATCCAAGTAGGCTACTCCCTGCACAAAGCAGCAAACCTTCATCCATGAAATTTACGGTCACCAAACAAGCTCTTCTGGACGGTCTTCAGCGCATTCAGAATATCGTCTCAAGCAGGGTCACTCTTCCGGTGCTCTCCAATGTCCTGTTGGAGACCACGGAAACCGGACTTCAACTCACAGCGACAGACCTTGAAGTCAGTGTGAGGACTGAGACCACCGCCACCGTCGAAAAAACGGGATCCACGACCCTTCCTGCAAAACGACTCTTATCCATCATCCGGGAACTCCCCTCCGAGGAGATTCAGTTCGAAACGGACTCCAAGAACATCACCTCTATCCGGAGTGGTCCGAGTTTTTTCAAGGTCTTCGGACTTTCGAAGGATGAATACCCGGCATTCCCCTCCCTAGAGGAGAAGCGTGGCTTCTCGATGAAGCAGAGCGAGTTAAAGGACGGACTGAAAAAAACTTCCTACGCGATCTCCCTCGATGAGACCCGGTATGTTCTTAACGGCATTCTTTTCTCTTTCCGGGACGGTCATCTGACCTTGGTGGCCACCGACGGACGCCGTCTTGCCCTTTGTGATGCGGAGTTGGGGGAGATCAAGTATCCTGCCGGCCACGAACGTGATTTCATCGTTCCGACAAAGGCCATCAGCGAACTTCAGCGACTTCTCGTTGATGACCGCGAAGTTCGCCTTCATGTCGGGGATAACTTGGTCGCCTTTGACCTTGGAACGACCGTTCTGGCCACAAAACTGGTCGACGGCACCTACCCAAATTATCGCCAGGTCATCCCCGGAGAAGCCAAGGAAAGAGTCTCTTTGGAACGCGAAACCCTCCTCCAGTCCGTGCGCCGCGTTGCCCTTCTCAGCAGCGACAAGAGCGGCTCCGTTCGCCTGAACTTCACAAAAAACAATCTGGATATCACGTCGAACACACCGGAAGTCGGTGAAGCCAAGGAGTCGCTTGCGGTTCAATACAAAGGCCGAGACCTCTCCATCGCGTTCAATCCGGAGTTTGTCATCGATCCGCTCCGCAATCTGAGCGACGACACGATCGCCTTGGAATTGATCGACGAAATGAGTCCCGGGGTCATCAAGATCAATTCGGCGCAGCGCTTCCTCTACGTGCTCATGCCGATGCGCGTCTCGGTATAATCGGCTTTTTTTCGAATCGAGGACCTAGGATTTTTTAAAGTTCCTGGAGAGAAACACGTATGCAGAGACTCCTCCTGCTTTCCTGTTTCCTGATCCTTCTTCTCACAGGTTGCGAGGCTCCGCTTGTTCTCCAGTCTCCGCAGGACAAGGCAGCCATCAACGCCGCAATTAGCGGGGAAAAGCCGGGTGATTACTTCATCGGGAGACGATTCTACAAGGTTGATTACAAAATGTGGGGCTGGGTGAAAAATCCCGGTGAGTCTTGGAAGCAGTCGCGACTCGTGATGCTCAATGAGCAGAAAAAACTTGCCCCCGACAGGGAGCGGAACAACGTGGGCAGCGATAACAACTATGAGTATCGTCTTATTGGTCACTTCTCGGGGGAAAAGGTCTACGAGCCTGCTAGCGACACCTTCTATCCGGAGTTCATCCTGTCGTCGGCCACTGTCATCTCGACGAATCCACCTCTGATTTTCCCAGACAAACGCTGGATTAATCCCTCCGTTCGCTTGATAAACCCACCACAATACTGAAAACATAACCCCTATGAATACTACTGAAAAAAGTCTCTTTGATCTCTCCGGGCAAATTGCCGTCGTCATTGGTGCAACCGGTGTTCTCGGAGGAGCCCTTGCCGAGGGATTGGCCGCTGCGGGCGCCACCGTCGCGGTAACCGGCAGGAACGCCGAGCGCGGAGAGGCCTGTGTGACGAGAATCACCCAAGCCGGTGGCAAGGCATCGTTTGTCAATGCGGATGCCACCTCCATGGAGAGCGTCACGAAAGCCTCAAGTGAGATCGAGGCAACCATTGGATCCCCGACCATCCTTGTCAATGCGGCTGGTGGTAACGATCCGAGCGTGACAGTCACCCCGGATCATCCCTTCGAGCAGATCAAGACTTCGGACTGGCAAGCCAGCTTCGACCTGAATCTGGTCGGAGGCGCACTGATTCCCTGCCAGGTTTTCGGCCCTCGCATGACGCTGCAAGGCCACGGCAGCATCATCAACATTGCCAGCGTCTCCGCCCACCTGCCACTCTCCCGAGTGGTTGCCTATTCAGCAGCAAAGGCCGCCGTGCTCAATCTGACCCAATTCCTATCCCGTGAATGGGCAACCAAAGGCATCCGGGTCAATTCCGTTACTCCCGGGTTCTTCCCGGCGGAACAAAACCGCAAGCTCCTCTTCAACGAGGACGGCACCCCGACACCAAGGGCTGCCTCCATTCTCTCCCACACTCCCATGGGCCGTTTCGGGAGCTCCGAGGAGCTCATCGGAGCCGTGGTTTTCTTGGCAAGTCAGAAGGCGAGTGGCTTCGTGACCGGAGTCGACCTTCGCGTCGACGGCGGCTTCCTCAGCCAGACCATCTAAAATCATCATGCACCCACAGGTTAGCTCCGAGGAACTCACGGAAATCATCGCCCGGGGATGTCCGGTCTCCGAACTCAGGGGGAAGAAAGTCCTGCTGATCGTTCCCGACTCGACAAGAAGTTGTCCTCTCGGAACGGTTTTCAAGGAAGTTTATCGCCAGATTGGTCGGGAAACAGCTGCACTGGATGTGATGATCGCCCTGGGCACCCATGCTCCCATGAGTGAGGAGGCCATGTGCGAACGGTTGGAAATTTCACAGGATGAGAGAAAGTCCCTGTATGCCGGCGTCGCCTTGATCAATCACGAGTGGGACAATCCTGAGGCACTCAGGCAGGTCGGCACACTGACGGCTGATGAGATTTCGGGCCTCTCAGGCGGACTCTTTTCCATGGAAGTCAAAGTGGACATCAACAAGCGTCTCTTTGACTACGATGAACTTCTCATCATAGGACCCGTCTTCCCGCACGAGGTCGTCGGCTTCTCCGGAGGAAACAAGTATCTCTTCCCCGGTGTGGCAGGTCCGGAGATCCTGAATTTCTTCCACTGGCTTGGCGCGGTGGTCACCAATCCGATGATCATCGGTCACAAGTGGACCCCCGTCCGACGGGTCGTTGACCGAGCCGCCGCACTCATCCCGATTAAAAAACGCTGCCTCTGCATGGTGGTTGAGAAGGGCGGGCTCGCAGGTCTTTTTGCCGGAACCCCGGAGCAGGCTTGGGACGAAGCCTCCGAACTCTCCCGCAAACTTCACATCACCTACAAAAAACATCCCTTTCATACCGTCCTCTCCTGCGCACCGCAGATGTATGATGAGCTCTGGGTGGGAGGAAAGTGCATGTATAAGTTGGAACCTGTCGTCGCGGACGGCGGGGAGCTGATCATTTATGCCCCTCATATCCATGAAATTTCAGTTGTTCATGGAAAACTGATCGAAGAACTCGGCTATCACTGCCGCGATTACTTCCTGGGACAATGGGAACGCTTCAAGGACTACCCGTGGGGCGTGATCGCCCACAGCACCCATGTCCGTGGCATCGGAAAATATGAAAACGGCGAGGAGAAGTGCCGCGTGAAAGTGACGTTGGCCACCGGCATCCCCCGTGAGATCTGCGACCGCATCAACATGGGATACAGGGATCCGTCCACGATCAAAGTTGAGGACTACGCCAATCGTGAGGATGAGGGGATCCTTCTGGTCCCCAAGGCGGGCGAGATGCTCTTCCAACTCGAGACTCCCGCAGCCTGGGCTGCTGGTTCCTGAGCGCTCCTGACGCCCCGGGAAAACGTCCTCTGTAAGATTCCCTATTGCTCTCCCGGTGGATCGTAGCAGAGGATGCGAGAAGAGAATGCCCTTCAGAACTCACAAATTTTCCGCATTGGGGAGTGCCTTGTGCATGGGCCTCTCCCTGATCGTGCCATTCGGCATGGTTCGGGCCGAAGAGATGACCGGAGGAGAATCCTCCTCACCCCTGACAGTGACTCTGCAACCTCAGGTCACCACGAGCCCACTCCCTGCCTGGTTCGTGGAATCCCGGGCCACGAGCCCTTTTTCCGCGTCCTCGAATAGGGTCTTGGTTCAGCCCGAAAGCGATTCCGTCACCATCCCCGTGCCAGCTCTGGCAACACTTGATGAAATCGGCGCCTTCGCACTTACGGTAATCTTTGAAGACAATGGGGATGGTGGTCCGGTGGTTGAGTGGGAACCAAAGGAGGGGGGGCGTATCCTTCTGAGTTCGGGACTGGGCACGACCGGTTTACCGATCGGACTCAATGCCCGCACACTCCTCCTGACACAGTCCCTTGATCTAGATGGAGGAAGCATCAGGGTCTCTTTTGCGGGGCGCTTCCAGCGACTCCTCTCCCTCTCCCTGCGTCCTGCAAAACAGTTCGCAATAGCCTCCTTGGATGACAGCTTTCAACCGGCCTTGTTCCTTGGCAATGATCGAGTGATCGGGGCGGCGGAGGTCTCGGGAATGGACGAGCAGGCCAAACATGGTGACTCCCAGAAAGGGGACCTCATCCATGCCGAACTCTCGGCGTCTCCCCAACGACTGGACTTGGCCCAAGGAGATGCATCGCTTGAGTTCGTTGTTCCTCTCTCCACCCCTCCAAAAGGAAGCTATCTGCACACCGGGGTGGCGGGACTTGATCCATCCTCCTGGATCAAGGTGGAGATCAATGGCATCTCCTGCGGAGCCTTGGGAATGTCTTCCTTCCCCCTCGATGATCCTCATGTTGTCCTGACCGATTCCGGAAAACTTCTTTTTGCAGGATGGCGACAAGCTTCCCTCTTCATTCCGGGGGAACTCTGGAAGGAGGGGGACAACTCGATCGTCTTGAGCTTGGAACGAGGAACGGGAGACGGCAGCCAGGCCGTTTTCATCCAAAAAACGGAAGTGGATCTTCTCCTTCCCAAGTCGGGTGCCTCCATCCCCTCCATAACTCAGGCATTACCTTCCATCCTCCCTTTGCTTGCTCCTTCCCCAGTGCCTGAGGCAGTCGCATCCCCCTCCCCGCCCACTTCAAACGACGAGACGCTCTCCACGGGTTCGCTGTATGGCAATCCATCCCCCGATCTTTTTCACGCAACGCCCCCTGCATCCCTGCCACCCGCGATCGTTATACCCTGATCATGCGTGGCGCTTGACCTGAGCGGCATGTTGGTGGAGATGTATCCAAGCAGTTGCAGATATGCTACTTTCCTAGAAACCCCATGGAACTCCTAACAACTCAAGTCCATAGCCGCTCCATCCATCGCCGAACTGTCCTGCGCCGGGAGTCCGGTTATACCCTCTTCGAGATCATGCTGGTGCTTGGCATCATCGCAGTGCTGGTCGGCTCCGCCATCTATATGCTCGCCGGAAACATTGATGTGGCCAAGGAACAGCGTGTCACAAGTGACATTCAGGCGATCTCGATGCAGTTGCGAACCTACGAGATGCTCAACTACCGCAAGCCTTCGACAGATCAGGGATTGAAAGCTCTCGTCCAGATGCCATCCAGTGATCCAAAACCCCAGCACTGGAAAAAATTAATGGAGAGCGTCCCAATGGATCCTTGGGGCAACGAGTATATCTACCATAACCCGGGCAAATTCAAGTCGGACGGATACGACCTCTATTCCTTGGGACCAAAAGGGGTCGAGGGGGATGGAAATATCGGCAAGTAACCTGCGAGACCGCCTATCGTGCAAACCCATCAACTCCACCGTTCTGTGAAACCGGTGGAGAGGGCAGGGAGAGCTTTCCACTCATTGGGCGCCTTCACTCTGCTGGAAATCCTCATCGCCATGGCCTTGGTGGCGATCCTCATCGCCGCGTCCATCCCTTATCTGTATGATGCAGCCGGAAGTTCGGAGGCGGATCGGATGTCAGACTCCATAGCCGCCCGCGTGCAGGAAGTCAGAAAGCAGTCTATGGAATCCGGGCTCTCCAAAGATCTTGAAATCACCTCCAATAAGATTGTGGGCCTGTCACTCCCCATCGGTTGGAGCCTCCAACTCAAGGGGATCAATGATTCCCGCTTCAGACCTCCCCTGCGGGGGGAAAAATGGACCTTCACTCCGGCCGGAATCTGCCAACCACTGGAACTGCGGATCGGCAATGGGGAGCGGAGCATCACCCTCTCCTTCGACGCCTTGACGGGAGAACTTTTGCATGACCGACCCTGACCCGTGCCCAATGACCAATGACCAATGACCAATGACCAATGACCAATGACCAATGACCAATGACCAATGACCAATGACCAATGACCAATGACCAATGACCAATGACCAATAGGCGTTTGATATTCCCAGTTACCCCGGGGTGCAAAGCCCTAAGGATTAAATCCCCAAGTTGCCGGGGATTCACCCTCTTTGAGGTCCTCATTGCGCTAGGAGTCTTCATGATTGCGGTCACGGGCCTTGTCATCTCCATCAACACCGCTCTACAGGTTGTGATCGAGGCAAGGCAGCGCGCGGCCTCACGGGAACTTCTGGAATCACGCCTTGCCTATTGTCAGGCAAACCCGCCTCCGATCGGATCTCCACGAGTGATCCCAGCCAAAGAAAACCATGGCATAAGGGTTGAGGAGTCCCTTATTCCCTTCCCGGCCAAAGATACCATGGGGAACGAGATCGCCGGGCTTAAAAAGCTCACGATCATCACCAAATCCACCGACCAATCCGATCAGGCGGAGATCCTCCTCTATCAAGCTCAGCCATGATTTCTTTTTTACGAAGTAATTTGCGTAGTAATCGTGGGGGGCTCCGGGGATTTACCCTGATCGAGGTCGTCGTCTCGATGGGGATCCTGGCCCTTCTTGCAGCCTCGGTTTACGCAATCGTGGGATCCTCCATCACTGCCGCAAGGGTTGCCATGGATCAACAATTGGTTCTTCGTCGGGTTGATGCCTTCCTCCGAGTGACTCGGGATGCTTTTCTCAATCTGCCCGCAGAGGGAACCGTGAGCTATGACGTCGGCAAAGTGGGAGGAGGGCAGGCCGAACAACGGATCACCCTGAGAAAGGCGAAAAATCTCTTTGGCGATCCAAGCCTTGGGGGAGGCTCGTTAGTGCTGGCAGCACGCCCGCAGTCGGATGGAACGCGGACCATCACGATGCTTAGCATTCCTTTGAATGCACAACCACTCGATCTTGCTCATGCCCTGGAGTCCCCGGGCACCCCCCTTCTTCCCGGGGTCACAAAACCGCATTGGAGCTTCTTTGCCAACGGAGACTGGACTGAGGAGTGCCCGGAGGGCACCCCCAGACCCTTGCTGGTGCGGCTTCAATGTGAGCTCAAGGATCTTCCCGATCCGATCGAGGCGATCTTTTATGTTCCACCACTGGTGGCTCAAAAGACTAACGCAACAACTGCCCCCCCGACTCCAACTTCTTCCACAAACCCCACAACCCCCACTGGAGGATGACCAAGGAACAAGAATCAGGCATGGCGCTCCCGATGGTGCTCTGGACGATCACCCTCCTTGCCGGCATCGTCGTCTTGCTGGTCGGAGTCCTTGATGGTTGGATCTCGGAGGAGAGTCGATCAGGCAAGCTTTTCAAGGCACGCCAGCAGGCACTCTCGGGCATTGCCATCGCCATGAGTCCCACTTTAAAACCCGGCGATCCGATCCTGACGCACTCCAACAGCGACCACTCAGAAGGATACTCGGTCGTCATGAAGGATGAGGGAGGCTTGATCAATCCGAATGCGTGGCTTGGAGCGACTCCGGATCATCGTGACCTCTTTCAAAAACTTTTTGCCTCTTGGGGACTCGACATAAACCAGTGCGCAACGGCCGCCGATGGCCTCTATGATTGGCAGAGTGCCACCCCCCTTCGCTCCCTCCATGGAGCGAAGCAGGCCGACTATGAAGCTGCCGGACAAAAAGGACTTCCTCCCGGGGCCCCATTTCTCTCTCCCGAAGAGATGTCGTGGGTGCACGGATTCGCGGACGTGAAGGATGCAAAACCGGAATGGCCCACTTACTTCACGACCTACAGCGGCACCAATGGCATCAATATCCTATATGCCCCGAAGGGCATCCTAGCAGACCTATTGGGCCTTACCTCAGCTCAGGCCGACACTTGGATCACCCTGCGCAATGGCAAAGATGGCATCGAGGGAACGGAGGATGATTTTAATGGAAAACCCCCGGGGGATGTTCCATCCACCATGCGTTTGATGGGGCTTCGCAATGTCCCGCCAAATATCACCTCCGCGTTCACCACCTCTTCCTGGGGAAGTATCCGCCATATCGAAAGCACCGGATTCTTCAACGGCGTGAAGCACCGCATCACGGTCGTGACGAGCGGAGGAAGTCTGCTAGGCTGGTCCGAGCAATGAACCTCCCCACGGAACAAACGGAACATGCAACCGGACAGAAAGCTCCGGATCCCGAACCGGGAGCAAATCGCCGTTCCGATGCCAAGGAGACTCAGCGGGATTTTCTTAAGAAGGGAAAAGATTGTTTTGTTCTCGAACGCCCAGGTTCGGAGGCCTTGGTCTGGGAGCGCTGGTTGCAAACCCCGGACAGGCAGTTCCAACCATTTGCACGCGAACGCCGGATTCCTCCCCTTGCGCAAAGGATCCTGACGATTCCCACTTCCTGCCTGTTTGCATGGCCCCTCTGGATCGCAACCGAAGGCACTATGCGGGAACTGGTTCTGCTGGAGCTTTCAGGAAGGCACCTCCTGCGCAAGGGAATGGAAAACTCCCTCCTTGTGATGCCTGTCTGTGAACGGGAGGACCGTCGCCTAGTGCTGGCCGTCTCTGTTGAAGAACCCTTCCTTGGAGAGGGATTGCCGGATGACTGGAAGACAGCCGGGCGATTTGAAATCCCGATCCACACCATGGGAGAGGATCTCTCGACCGACCTGATGCTCTGGAGTGAGTGGGGGGTACTCCAACTCGCCTTTTTCCGCGCTGGCAACCCGGTCTGGTTCTGCGGTGTAAGGGGAGATAGCATGGGCTCCCTGGCCAGACGTGTTGCCATCAGATTACAGGCGGAGGAGATCCTGGAACATAGTCCACGCACGATCACTATCACGGGCGTCAGGGAAGAACTTGCGGACAAGTGCATCTCAGAACTGCAACGGGCATTCCCGGAAGCCAGATTTCAGAGAGACCCACGCCCCAACACAGGATCCCTGCCCGCACCCCATCTTCCTCTTGAACTGATCGACTTGCCTCCGATGGAGGCCGTATCCCTACGACATCATCAGGGAAAAAAGTCACGGACGATCGCCGTTATCAAGGCGGCCCTGCTTGTCTACCTCCTTTTGCTGATTTGGGGAACTGGAGACCTGCTTATTCGCCATCACGCGCTGAAAAAGATCCGCACGGAGACGGCACAGTTGGAAAATTCCGCGGAGGCCGCCAAGTTGGAGTCCAAGCAATGGCAGACCTTGCGGCAGGCCATCGATCCCACGACCTTTGCACTGGATCTGCTCTCGGCGGTAGCCTCCCCAACCCAGGGTGGCAAGGTGAGGCTCACCCTCTTTTCCCTGGAGTCCGGACGGCTTCAACTCTCCGGAGAGGCAACCGACGTGAGCCAGGCCTATGCCTTTATCGAACAACTAAAACAAAATCCGCTCCTGCAGGAGTATGAATGGAACGCCGGCCAGCCGCAATTGGCAGGCAAGAACAGCGTGCGATTCGACATGGAAGGAACCCGACACAATGCGCCCACTGGCCCCGAGTGAGAAAAACCTTCTTCTGATCCTGCTAGGAGTGGTTTTTATCGCTCTCAACATGGTCGGTCTGCACTCCTTTTTTCAGGCTAAGGCAAATTTGCAGCGCACGATTCAGAAGGCCAAAACCCAACTTGCATCCGAGCTAGCCTGGTTGACAATTGCGGATGGTCTCCAACCCGCCGAGCAATGGATCACGTCTCATCCGATGCAGGAAATCTCGACGGACGATGCCAGTGCGGAGTTGCTGAAAGTTGAACGGGAAGAGGCTGAAAAAGCGGGTCTCAAAGTCACTGAGGAAAACCTCCTGCCAGCTCAGGACTCCCCCCAAGGAAAGAGCGTCTCTCTGGAGGCGAAATTTTCAGGCCCCTTTGAAGGGATGGTCAGGATGCTATTTGCCCTGCAGTCGCCCACAGCCTGGCGCTCCATTGAGAAGTTGGTGGTGAAAAGTGATGCCCAGCCTCCCAATGTGATTGTGGAACTTGTGCTGA
>Ga0209697_10000759_pt1 | contig 53070 bp, 42 predicted proteins | sample AliMusrvi5mmetaG_FD_184115 | JGI IMG/M metagenome (GOLD analysis project Ga0209697, IMG submission 184115) | Freshwater lake bacterial and archeal communities from Alinen Mustajarvi, Finland, to study Microbial Dark Matter (Phase II) - Alinen... | ecosystem: Environmental > Aquatic > Freshwater...
CGTGTGGGCCTTGCCATCGCGACATTCGATGATTCCGGCAGCGAGCTTCTTATAACCCGCCAGCACTGCGGGATTCCAGCCCGTGCTCGCAAGGTACGTCTCCTGGTCCAAGGCTTTGCCGAGACCGGCGAACCACTCATCGGCCTCCCTGGAACCCGGGGGCGCAAAGGGCGATGCGGAAACGCGCACGCAACCGGCGCTGTTGCCGTCGATTTGCAAGATCAGCTGGTCGCCGTCTTTGAGTTGCTGCGGCGTGTCGAGCCACCAGAGGGAGACATGGGCCACGTTCCATTGCGGCGCGGATGTCTTCCATTGCGACACGATGTTCAATACTTCGTCGCCGTCCTTGTAGATGGGCGCGCGCAGATTGGCCGCCGCATGGCGGAAGGCGAGGGGGATTGTCTTGCCCCCGGCCCGTTGCAGGCTCGCGGTGACTTTGAGCGTGGCACTGGTCTGCCCACCGCCGCGCAAAATGCCGCCCTTGTGCTTCGCATCTGGCAGCAGTTCCAGTTTCACGCACGACAGCGGTCCGGCGTTGAGCGGCAGGCGGATGCTTGTCTTGTCGACAGGTTTGTTGGCAAAAAAGATGCGTCCATCTTCCTGGACCTGAAAGGCTGGTTCCGCAGAAAGTAGGGGTGCTGCGGTTGGCGGAGCCTGCGCGATCTTCGCTGTTTTGGCCTTCGCTTTTGCCGGCGCGGGGCTGGTGATGGTCACCTGTGGCCGTGGGGTGATCCAACCGGAGGGATGTTCCTTGAGGAAGCCGCGGCTGGCCGACTGCCACGCTGCGAATGCCTGGGGGGGCGGTGGAGCCGAAGCCTTCACCAGGGCGGTCTGCTGGGCACGCAGTTGCTTGATGCGCTGCTTCAACCAGGGGCTCTCGACCTCGATTTCCGGTGGGAACGGGTGGTCATTGGCGAAGCCTTCCAGCTCGGGAACTTTCGAGTAGGGGTAGCTGGAATACAGACCCCATTGCTTCACGTCGGCGAAGAACGCTTGCAGTGAGTAGAAATCTTTTTGCGAAATCGGATCATACTTGTGATCATGGCATTCGCAGCAAGTGAAGGTGGCTCCCAGCCAGGCTCCAGCGACGGTGCGTACGCGTTCCGCACCATACTTGGCGAGGTATTCCTTCGCCTGGGCACCGCCTTCGCGGGTGACCATGTTCAGACGATTGAAGCCGGTGGCAATGAGCTGCTCCTGGGTGGGGTGGGGCAGCAGATCGCCTGCGAGCTGCTCGATGGTGAATTGATTGAAGCGCTTGTTCGTATTGAAGGCATCGATCACGTAATCGCGGTACGGGAAAATGCGTTGGTTCTGGTCGCCGTGGAAGCCCACGGTGTCGGCGAACCGTGCCACATCCAGCCACCATACGGCCCAGCGTTCGCCAAAATGGGGGCTCTGAATGAGACGGTCGGTCAGATGCTGGAGGCTTGAGTCGGGGTGCTGTTGAGAGTCCGCCACAAAGGCTTCGACTTCGGCTGGCGAGGGGGGAAGACCCGTCAGGTCGAGGCTGAGGCGGCGGATGAGAGTCACGGCGTCGGCCTGAGGGGAGGGTTTGATACCCTTTTCCGCGAGCGTGGTGCGGATGAAGGCGTCGATGGGCGAGGCCGCTCCCGTTGCGGGTGAGCTGGGAACGGCTGGCTTGACCAGCGGCGTGTAGGCCCAGTGCGACTCATACACCGCCCCCTCGGCAATCCAGCGTTTGAACAGTTCCTTCTGCTCTGGCTTCAGGGTCTTGTGGGTCTTCGGTGGCGGCATCAGGTCGTCTTCATCCGTGGCGAGGATGCGCTTGATGAGCTCGCTATCATCTGGTTTGCCTGGAATGAAGGCCTCCTTCGCCAGCGCCGCCACACGGTCATCCAGGCGCAATTTGCCTTCGCGATGCTTGGGGTCCGGGCCATGGCAGTAGTAGCAGTTCTCTGACAGCAGGGGGCGGATGTCGCGGTTGAAGCGCACTTTGCCCTGGGGAGTCATGGCGACGGCCTGACCCGCCATGGCAAGGCAGACGGCGAACGCGGTAAAGCTTGGGGAAGGAATCACAGTAATGATACGACGGGGGAGCAAGGGTGTTGCAAATCACAGGCACAAGACTGGACACGAGGTGGGCGGAGTGCTAGGCCGGCGCTTCTCCTTCCAGTACTTTCCACTCTATCGCATCGCTCACCGCCCCGTGGATCAGCCCTTCGTATTGGTCAAATTTCGAGCCCTTGGCGGGGGGCCAGAAAATGCCGGCGTTGATGCGGCGCACCGCTTCCTGGGCGCATTCGATCGCGGCTCCGATCATGGTGTCGTCGAGCTCGTCAAAGATTTCCAAAGTGGCGCCGTCGACGGTCTTGGGGAGGTTCCAGTAGGCTGTTTGCACAGGGCCGGGCTCGTGCAGGCTCCAGGCTTTGGCATACAGTGGGAGTTGCAAATCCTGCCACAGGCAGTGCGTGCCATCGCTGGCGGTGAAGGTCTTCCACTCGTCCTCGGGTGCGACCTTCATGCGTTTGGTCAGCACCTTGAGGTGTGCGGCGAAGGGTGTCAGGGAGCGGTCGCCCGTCTTGTAGTCGATGATGCGGGTGATGCCGTCGGGGTGACGGTCGATGCGGTCGATCCGCCCGCCGAAGCGGGCGCCTTCAATTTTCAGCGCACGGTCGTCCGTCCCATCGCCAAAAGTCTGCTCCGTTTGGCGGATGACCCAGCCCTCCTTGCGCAAGTTGACTTCAATGCCTGCGGCGGCACGCAGGCGCTGGCTGGCGGCGTCGAGTTGCACCTCCACGGGAACCGGCAGCCGCAGGCCATAGATTTGGGAGGCTCGCTTTTCGACAGCCTGTACCAAAATGCGACCCAATGAGGCTTCGTCACAGCTCGTTTCACCTTGCAGGGCAGTGAGAGCAACGTGGATCAGTGAGCCATACTCCATCGGGTCCAGTTCGCGCTTGCCGGCATCCAGCGTGCTCATGCCCAGCACATGATCCAGATAATAGGTGAAGGGACAACGCAGGTAGGCACCTAGGCGGGAGGCGGAGATGCGTGCCAGTGGCTCGCGCACGACGGCGTGGGGCTGGAGTTTCCAGGCACGCTGGCGGGGCAGTTCTTTGGGCAGGGTGCTTTCGAAATCCTTGGGGAAAAGGTGGCGTACGCGCTGGGGCAGGGCCTTGTCAGCACACAGGAAGAGCAGGCGGGAGGGGCGAAGCGTGTCCTTGCCTTCGCTCCACAGGCCGCAGGTGAGGTGCAGGCTGCCGGTGCTGAGCCGTTGCTCGGCGAGGGCCTGCAGCAGATAGGCGTCACGGGCGAAGCGGGAGGCTTGGCTGGCGAGGCCGAGCCCCTCGCGGAGCTGGTCGGGCAGGAAGGGATGCGAGATCAGGATCCCCGGCACCCGCTCCTCGTTGAAGCCGGACAGGATGAGGGCCGGTGCCGGTTCCCAGAGCAGTTCCAGCCAGCCCATCAGCACGAGGTCGATCTCCCCTCTGGGATCGGCAAGCCGCTGCTGCTTGAGCCGTTCGATGCTGAGGCTCAGCAAGCTGGCCGCGCTGGTCTTGAGGCGCAGGTTCGTCGACTCCGTATGCAACTCCTGGCAGAGTTGCAGCCAGTCGGTGCAGAGCTTCACATGATCCCGGTGCCCGGGTGATTCTGCCTCGTAGGAACGCTCGCCGAATAGCTGGATGAGGAGCGTGCGCGCGGCTTCGTGCAAGGATTGCCGGCTGAATTCACCGGCCAGACGCCGGGCTTCGACCATGGCCATTTGCAGTTTCTCGACGCCGGGGCCTTTGCCGCGGTGTCCGAGCCCTGCTTGCAGGTGCGCGGCAAGCAGTTCCTGGGCATGCGCGAGGGTCACGGGCAGGCGCTCCGAGGCGAATTTGTCGGCTTCGGCGACCAGGTTCATGCCGGAGGCTCCGCTGCAATGGCCGAGCATGTCTCGCACATCGGGCACACGCAGCAAGGCGGCGAAGGCCTGCCAGTCATCGGTGGTGATCAGGCGGGCCCACAGGCTAAGCATCTGCACCGTGCCATGCCGGTCCGCGGGCACGCCGCCGGGCTCGTAAATGCGGACTCCTTCCTGGATTAGCCGGTTTTCGAGGTGAGCAGTCACCTCCGGGTCGCAAACGCCCAGTGCGACGCGCTGCCGGGGGGCTAGTTCACGTGTGAGATCGAGCACTCGGCGAGCCTGCCCGGCTGGGTCGTGTTCGAGATGAATCTGCGTCTCGCTCAACGGCAGGAGCACATCCGCCTGTTCGCCCCAGAAGGTTTTTAAGGGCCCGCCGAAGGTATCGAAGCGATCAGAGATCGAGGCCGGTGCCTGAATATACAGGGTGGTTTCGATCCGTTGCGAGGCAGCCTCCAGCCAGCGCCGAAACAGCACGGGAAGGTCGGGTGCGGGCAGCACGAGGATGCGCTGCACGCCTTCGGGAAACTGTGGCGTGGCCGCGCGCTGACGTTTAAGCCACTGGAGATCCTCCACTCCAAGCTCGCTCAGCACGGCAAGATAGGCCTGTTCGAGCGCCGCCAGATCCTGCCAGCGATCCCGGTCGCAGGGCAAATCATCGAGGGCCGCCACTTCGGCAAAGCCATAGCCGCCAGCACCCACAGCTGTGGCGACCTCCATTAGCGCCCTGGCCATTTCGGTGGCCCAAGTCCAGCCGCGGTCGGCGGGCGGCACCGGGAAAAGGTGGGAGAGGCCGACCAGATCGGCATCGAGCATGACACGAATCCAGGCGAGCAGTGATTGGGTGTCGGTGGCGGCGACGGCGCGGTCTTCGTGCGTGAGCAACGCGCGCTCAGGAGCCCACACGTGGGGCACACTGACCGCGCCTCCGCGACTGGCGGTGGCACGGGCGAGGGCCTCCTTCAGGCGACGGCCAGACTCGGCGCTGGGGCCGATGATGAGTGTATTTGCGAGGTCGAGCTCGCCGCCTTGCCAGTCCTGGGTGAGAAGGTCCAGTGCCTGGTCGATGACCGGCCTGTCCCAACCCCAGAACACACGGCGGATCATGGCAGGGTGAAGTGCGACAGAATCTCCGCTGCAATGGCCTCGGGCGTCTGGTCGATGCTCACCGTGATGGCATCTGCGGGGCGCTCGAGCGAGGCGAACTGGCTGTGCAGCAGGTTCGCTGGCATGTAGTGGCCTTTGCGGCGCGACAAGCGTTCATTGATGAGTTCGAAGCTGCCATCGAGGAAGATGAACTGCATCTGGTCGTGTCCCTCGCCATTGAGCAGTTTGTCCCGGTAGATTTGCTTGAGCGCCGAGCAGGCGAGGATGTAGCAGGGCGTCCTGCCGCGCATCTCATCAATGCGGGCACGCAGCCTGGCATACCAGGGCCAGCGGTCCTCATCGGTCAGGGGAATGCTGGCGCGCATCTTGTCCTTGGCCTCTTCAGTATGGAAATTGTCCGCATCCTCGAACACGCCGCCGACATGCGGGGCAAGCAGTTCGCCGATCAAGGTTTTGCCACAGCCGGACACTCCCATAAGAATGAGCGTGCGGGGCAGGGGAGTGGTGAGCATTGGCATCGACAGTGGGGAGATGGAGCGGTGGGCGGTTGGAAAATGATTCGTATACTTGTTCGGGCGATTGAACGGCGATCGGGGTATTGCTGCCCGGTCAGTTATGATTCAAACAGATTCACTCGTAGTACCCTGCTTTCACCGTTCCTCCCAGCAAACGCACGGCTACTTATCAAACTTCACACCAGGCTGCAACTGGGCAAAAAAGAGGCCCAGCCTTTCGGCTGGGCCTCCAATTGAACACTACTAAACCACGAACAAGAGACAAAGGTTACCAGCTTTGGGTACGGCTGTATGCAGCCGAGCCCGAAATGCCAAGCGCTGGAGAAAATTCATCGTAGCCAAACCACGGATCAATGCGCTGCTTCCGATAGTACGGTGGGCGATAGGTGCCCTTGTACAGCGGCACAGGGAAAGTCGCCACATCGAAAATGCCGTAGCCCACACGCACCAGCGCGCGTTTGGTGCCTTCAACCGGCCCAATGATGGAAGCTCCGACGTTGCCTTCCGATTCCAACGAGCGGGTATGATAGCTCAAGATTTCACCGGGGCCGTAGGCGAGGTTGGCGATGCCGCGAGCCAGCTTGCGGCTCCAGTTCCACTCGGCTCCTGGGGGCGACTGAATGTCCGCGAAGGCGATGCTGCCGAGGGTGGAGAGGGCTACAAGGGTCGTTGCGAGTCGCATTTTCATGAAGATGCCTAATTCTTAGCAAATTCGGTGACCCTTTGGCAAGACGGAATCTGGATAATTTTCAGATCCTCGAAAAAAGTCTCGGCATTAAAGTAAGGCGAGCCGTACTTTCCCTGCCGCATGACACCCCCAGATTCCTCTTCCACCCCGCTTGCCGGGACTCCATCGACGAAGGAAATCAAGGATGAGCACCAGTTTACCGCCGCCGTCGAGGACCGTCTCCTGCTGAGCGGCCCGAATCCCCGCTCGCGCGACTTCCGGCTGCTCATGGGCGTGGTGAACGACTTCCTAAAGGGGTTCCGCACCCTGCATTTCGTGGGTCCGTGTGTGACGGTGTTTGGCTCCGCCCGTTACAAGGAGGATCACCCATACTACCAGCTGGCGCGCAAGATGGGTGAGGCCATTGCCCGGATGGGTTTTACCGTGCTGACCGGCGGCGGTCCCGGCATCATGGAAGCCGCGAACCGGGGGGCCAAGGATGTAGGCGGCCGCAGCGTGGGCTGCAACATCTTGCTGGCCGTGGAACAGAAGCCCAATCCATACCTGGACCGGTGGGTGACCATTCACTACTTTTTCGTGCGCAAGACGCTTCTCATCAAGTACAGCTACGGCTTCGTGATCATGCCCGGCGGCTTTGGCACGATGGATGAGATGTTCGAGGCGCTGACGCTGATCCAGACGCACAAAATCCGCAACTTCCCCATCGTCATCATGGGCGTGGACTACTGGAAGGACCTGTTCGACTTCCTCCAGAAGATGATTGTCAGGGGCACCATCAGTCCCGAGGACCTGGCCCACATCAAGTTCACGGACTCGGTTGAGGAAGCCGTCGCGCATCTGGAAGAGAAAGCCGTGCGGCAGTTCCGCCTGCGCAGGGCGCGGATCCCGGTGCAGAGCACGCTGCTGGGCGAGGATGGGTTGAAGCATTGAGTCCACACCCCTGGACATTGAGAGAATCAATTGGCGTGCCGCCACCCCGCAACCATTGGTGCAGGCATGGCTGACATGATTCTTTCGACTGGCAGGCGCCTCGCCTTTGAACATTACGGTGATCCGCAGGGCACGCCGGCATTCTATTTTCATGGCTGGCCCAGCTCGCGGCTGCAAGGTGAGTTGATGGACGACGTCTGCAAGCACCTGGGACTGCATGTGGTGGCCATGGATCGTCCGGGCATCGGCCTATCGGATTTTCAACCCGGGCGCCGGCTGCTCGACTGGCCCCCCGTGCTGGAGGAACTCGCGCAGCATCTCGGCTGGGAGCGTTTCCATGTGTTTGGCGTGTCTGGCGGCGGTCCATACGCACTGGTCAGCGCCTACGCTTTGCCGGAGCGCGTGCTGAGCGCAAGCGTCATCTGTGGTGCACCGCCGCTGCGCCTGCTGGGCATTCAGGACATGTTCTGGCCCTACCGGGCGGTGCTCGCACTGCGGCAGCGCCTGCCCTGGCTGCTCAATCCGGTGTTCAGCGTCGGCGCAGTGGTGTCCCGGCTGAAGCCCGATCAGTGGCCTTTGAACCAGGCTATCGCCTTGCTCGATGCCCGGGATCGCGAGGTGCTGGGGAATGTTGAAACCCACCGCATGATGATGGGCGGCTTCCGGGAAAGTCTGCGCAGCGGTGTGGCCAGCGTGCAGGCCGACGGGGACATCTACCTGAGCGACTGGGGCTTCCATTTCGACGACATTCGCCTGCCCGTGCATTTCTGGCACGGCAAGGCCGATCGCAACATCCCCTGGACCTATGCGCAGCAGGTCGCCGCGATGATCCCCGGGGCCGTCACCCACTGGAAGGAAGAGGACGGTCACTATTCGCTGCCGGTGCTGCGGACAGCGGAAATCGTCCGGACCGTGGCAGGAGTGAACTGATGCGTTGCTTTATCACCGATTCCCCGGCATGATGGGTGCCCATCTGCCCCTGACCCTTATCGAATGACCGGAGAACAAACTGCCCGACTGTGCGCGAAATACGCGGACGACAAGAAAGCTGAAGACATCGTGATCCTGGATGTGAGCGAAATTTCGCCCATCTGCGATTACTTTGTGATTTGCACCGCCTCCTCCGCACCGCATCTGCGTGCCGTGCGCGATGAGATCGACGAGCAGATGCACGACCAGCATGGCGAGATGCCGCGCCTGCGTGATGACCATCTGGACAGCCAGTGGTTGATCCTCGATTACTCCGACGTCATGGTTCATGTGTTCCAGGCCGAGAAGCGAGAGTTTTACAACCTGGAAGAGCTTTGGGGCGATGGCAAGCGTGTGGCCTGGGAGCCGGAACAGCCGGCCAAAAAGTCTTAAGACCCAGCTAATGAAAGTCGTGTGACTGCGCGCCGACCACCGCATCGAACGGCAGGCGCTCCACTTGCTGTGCATACAGCGAGATCACGCCCTCAACGTTTTGCAGCCTGCCGGTGATCCTGAGAAAAGGTTCCTGGGTGATGACAAGACGCTGCTCTTCAAACAGGGCGGAGGGTACGAACGCGTTGGCAATGCCGGTTTCGTCTTCCAGGCTGATGAAGACATGGCCCTTGGCCGTGCCGGGGCGCTGGCGGCAAATCACCATGCCCGCGATGGTCAGAAGCTGGGCGTTGCCACCCTCATGCAGTTCGTTTGCGCACCACACGTCGGGCAATTGCTGGCGAATGAGGCGCATGGGGTGGGGGCCCACGGTGAGCGACGTAGCCTGGTAGTCGGCCTCCAGGCGCTCCGAAGGGGACATGGGGAGGAGCTCGGATGGAGGGGACGGATTGAGGGCTGACGCACGGGTGAAGAGGTCATCGACGACCTCGGATTCCACGGCCCAGAGCGCGCTGCGACGGTCATGGCCCAGTGCATTAAGCGCGCCGGACTTGGCGAGAACGCGACGCTCATCGCGGGACAGGCTGCAGCGCAGAAGCAGGTCTGAGAGGTCGCGCCAGGGATCCTGGTCGCGTTCGGCGATCAAGAGGGCTGCGGAACGGTGGCTGAGACCGCGCAACTGGTTCAAGCCCAGGCGTAGCGTTTGATCATCGAGGACCTGGCAGACCAGGGCGGATTGCACGATGCAGACTGGCAGCACCTTTAACCCGTGGAGTTTGGCATCGCGCACCAGCGTGCTGGCGGAATAGAAGCCCATGGGCTGGTTGTTGAGCAGGGCGGCGGTGAACTCTGCCAGCCGATGCACGCGCAACCAGGCGCTGGCATAGGCGAGGATGGCAAAGCTGATCGCGTGCGACTCAGGGAAGCCATATAGCGCAAAAGATTGGATGGATTTGACCACGCGGTCCTGCACGGCCGGCGGCACTCCTTTGCCATCCATGGCGGCGCGCAGCTTGCGCATGACCTTCTGCATGCGCTCGTCGCTGCGTTTGAAACTCATCGCACGGCGCAGTTCATCCGCCTCGCCGCCGGTGAAACCGGCGATGAGCATGGCCATTTGCAGCACCTGCTCCTGGAACAGCGGGATGCCAAGGGTGCGCTCCAGCACGGGTTTGAAGCAGTCGGCGATGTAATCCACACTCTCTTTGCCAGCGCGCCGGTTCAGGTAGGGATGCACCATCTTGCCGACGATGGGCCCGGGACGTATGATGGCGACTTCGATGACCACGTCATAGAAGCAATCGGGCTTCATGCGTGGCAAGGTGGCCATCTGGGCGCGGCTCTCGATCTGGAACACGCCGATGGTGTCGGCGCGTTGGATCATGTCAAAAGTGGGCGCGTCGTTTTGCGGAATGCGGTGCAGTTCCATCTGGCGGTGCGGGCCGCGTGCGGCGCAGGTGGCGATAGTGTCTTCCAGCACGGCCATCATGCCCAGGCCCAGCAGATCCACCTTGATGATGCCGAGATCCTCGCAGTCGTCCTTGTCCCACTGCACTACCACGCGGCCGGGCATGGAGGCAGGCTCCAGCGGCACGATGGTGTGGAGACCTGCCGTGCAGAGCACCATGCCACCACTGTGCTGGCCGAGGTGGCGCGGCAATCCATAGACCTGCTGATAAAGGCGCAGCAAGGACGCCAAACGCGGATGCTCGCCGGGCATGCCGGCGCGCTGCAACTGCTCCTTGAGCTCCATCGTGTGGGGGAAGTCGCCGTGGCCGAACAAGTCGCTGAAGCGTGTCAGCACATCCTGCGGCAGGCCGAGCACCTTGCCCATCTCTCGCATTGCGCTGCGACCGCGATAGGTGATGACATTCGCCGTCATTGCCGCCCCATGCGGGGCGAAGCGCCGGTACATCTCCTGGATGACGCTTTCGCGCCGGTCGCCGCTGGGCAGGTCAAGGTCGATGTCCGGCCAGACGTTGCGCTCCTCGGTCAGGAAGCGCTCGAACAGCAGCTTGCTGGAGATGGGATCGGCGTTGGTGATGCCCAGCGAATAGCACACCACGCTGTTGGCTGCGCTGCCCCGGCCCTGCACCAAAATGCCTTGCGCCTTGCACCAGCGCACGATGTCCCACACGACAAGAAAATAGCCGCAGAAGCCGAGCCTGCCAATCACCCCCAGCTCATGGTCAAGCTGGCGCTTCACCGTGTCGCTGAGAGGGCCGTAACGGTCGCGCGCACCGCCATAGCTTGTTTCACGCAGGAACGAAGCCATGTCATGACCCGCCGGCACCTCGAAGGAGGGGAACTCGTAGCCCAGATTCTCCAGGCTGAACTCGATGCGGCCGGCGATGCGCGCCGTATTGTCGATGGCCTCCGGAAGATCGTTGAAGAGGGCGCGCATGTCGCGCTCCGGCTTCAGGTGGCATTGCGAGTTGGGAGCCAGCAGCAGTCCTGCCTCATCCAGCGTGATGTGCTGGCGCAGGCAGGTGAAGGCGTCCAGCAGCAGCCTGCCATGCGGTTGCGCATGACACGGAGCATTCGAGGCAATGAGCGGCAGGCCGGTGCGTCCGGCCAGTTCCATCAGGTCGCGATTGCGCAAGGTGTCACCGCGCAGGCGATGACGATGCAGTTCGACTGCCACGCTATCCGCGCCAAACAGATCCTTCAAGTTTTGCAAGGCCGCCAGCTTGTCCGCCGCCTTCAGGACCGGCCCCTGCGCATCGCCCGACAAGGCGATCAAGCCTTCGGCGAATTCGGCCAGTTCCGCCCACTGCACCCGGCTTTCACCCTTGGCTGCACGCAACTTGGCCAGGGTGATCAGGCGGCACAGGTTTTGGTAGCCCGTGCGCGTGCGCACCAGCAGCGGAAGCACGCTGTCATCCTCCATCGTCAGTTCTGTGCCGACGATGGAGCGCAGGCCGAGTTCCTTGGCTTTGTAGTGCGCCCGTGCGGAGCCATAGACCCCGTCGCGATCCGTGATGGCGATTTGCCCCATGCCGAGCTCCGCCGCGCGGGTGACCATTTCCTCGGGCGAGGATGATCCTCGCAGGAAACTGAAGGCGCTGCGGGCATGGAGTTCGATGAAGGGCACGAAGAAAGGTGCAGGAGAGCGCGGGGATGTAAAGCCCATGGCTGGGAGCGCTGGCGTCAGCACGAAAGGCTCTGCGCGCTCGCGGTGACGTACCCCTCTTTACTTCTTACTCTCTATTTTTCAGCTCTTCCACCCGCCTCACGAATTCCCCGTCCAGAGCGGTGATGGCCTTCTTGGAGTGGGTCATGATGGCTAGCCGCACCTTGCGCCAGCCGATATAGATATCGGGATGGTGGTTCAGGCTCTCGGCGATTTCAGCCACCTGACGCACGAACTCAATGCCGGCGAGGTAGGTGGGGAAGGAGAACTGAGCCACCAAGCCTTCCTGCTGCACGTACCAGCGGGGGAACTCGTGTACAAAGCGCCCGGCCTCGAATGCGCCCGGGGACTCGATGTGGCCGCCTTCGCTGATCATTTCCTCAGCGGCTTCCGCGGCGGTGGTGGTCACCAGAGGTGCGTGTGCGGGAGTGCTCATAGTTGACCTAGATTCGTCGCTGGAAGCTAAAACGGTCCTATTTCATCTTTTTTGCCGCCGCCTCGATCCACGCTTTGCCGGGGGTGGCATAGGGACGGAAGGTTTCGAGAGTTCCTGCGTGCTCGCTGTAGAACAGGGCGCGGTGCAGTCCCAGATTGCTGGCCTTGGGCGAGTCGATCAGGCTGGCGGAATCATTGGCGCTCATCTGGAACACCACGCGCATCTCAAATTCGCTGAGGGCTTTGCGGCTCATGCAGCGGTTGACGTTGTTGTACGTGTCCACCGTGGTGATGAGATGAATGCCCATGGTGCTGCCTTCGGTGATCAAATCGGCGAACTGGGTGGCCGGATTGGCTGCGGCGTCATCGCTCATGGAGAACGAGAAATCATCCTCCTGACGTAGCTTCTTGAACTTGTGCAGCCCGTGGATGAACAGGAATACCGGCGGCTCGTCGGCGTCTCCTGCGGCCCTGGCCTTCATGTCCTTGGCGAGGTCGTCGATGACTTCGGCGATGTCCGAACCTCGGGAGACCGTGACGCCATGCGGGATGGCGTTGACGATTTGATCGAGGAACTCGGCGTCAGATGAGCCGGGAACGGAGCCGTGGATGAGCACGAACCGGGCGCGGCCGGGCGGATGCTGGGCAGCGAGGGCGATCATCGAAAGGCCGACCATGGTCAGTGATGCCTCCTCGCGCTGGCCGACGATGAGCAGGTGGCTGCCGCTCTGGCGGCTGAACGCGGCCTCGGTGGGGCCCTTGATGGAGTTGGGTGCGCCGAGCCAGGCATGGGCGCTGGTGGGCACGGTGGCGGGCTTGTGGCTGAGCGCGCTGGCGAGCAAATGGTTTTCGTCGATGTCGGCAGGTGCGTTGCCTTCGAACACGATCGGGCCGGGGTGCTTGTCGCGTTGCGGTTCGGCAAGCACGTTGACCTTGTCGAGCCACTGGTCGCGCTCCTCATCGCTCAACCACACAACCTGGAAGGGGCTGTTGCCCTCGACGGCGCCGGCGGAGTCATTGTAGATGCCTTCGCCCGGACGCGACAGCAGGCGCGGGGCCGGGTTGTTGTCATCCATGATGAGATAGGCGTCGGCCTCGTTGCACTGCAAGGCCACTCGGATGACCATCTGGCCGATGGTGGCGCGGGCCAGGGAGTAGGCACCTCCCAGGGTCTGCGAACCGAGCAGCACATGGATGCCGAAGGCCCGGCCCTGGCGCACGATGCGGTCAAACAGCAGCGAAGCTGACTGTGCCACGGCGTCGTCATCAACGAAGAACTCCTGGAACTCGTCGATCAGCAGCAAGGTGCGCGGCATGGGTTCGGTGCCGCCAGCGCGCTTGTAGCCGGGGATGTCCTGCACGCCGAGCTTGCGGAACATGTCGCCGCGGCGCTTCAGTTCGTCATCCACCCGCTGCAGCACGCTGAGGCCGAATTCGCGGTCGCTTTCAATGGCGATTACCCGGGCATGGGGCAGGCGCTTGGAGGCGTAGCACTTGAATTCGACGCCTTTTTTGAAGTCGATGAGGTAGAACTCCACCTGGTCCGGGCTGCACGACAGCGCGAGATTGGTGATGATGATGTGGAACAGCGTGGATTTGCCGGAGCCGGTCTTGCCTGCAAACAGCGCATGCTGGCGCGTACCTTTGCCGATGGCGAGGTACTGCAGCTTGGTGGCTCCGGTGCGGCCGATGGGGATGCGCAGCTCATTGGTGGTATCGTTCGTCCACAGCTCGTCGGGTTTCGGTGCGATCTGGGCAAAGGGCACCTCCACGCGGTTGGAGTCGATGCTGGCCTTCCCAATCTTGTGGATGAGAGCCACGGCCAGATCCGGGTCAGGCGCTGGATCGAACACCAGCGAGGCACCGGTCTGTGTCTGCACCGGGCTGAGGAGGAAGCCGCCTGGCCCCTGAGTGACGGTGATGCTGGCCTTGCGTAGTTCCTCTGGCACGAAGCCATCGGGCAGTGGCTGCCGGTGATCCCAGTGAATGAGAGTGTAAACACCGCATTTGGCACCGCTGGCGGCGATGCTCATGAGGCGCTTGGCGGAGACATCGCTGAAGTTGGCCGGGAAGTCAGCGACCACCAGCAGGTGGTATTTTTCTGCGACGCTGCCGGCCTGTTCGTTATACTCGGTGATGCTCTGATATTCATTGCGCAGGTACATCTGGATCACCTTTTCGATGTGCTCGTTGAGCTCGGCGAGGCGCTCTTCGATTTGATCTCGCTGGGTCCAGATGCGGCGGTTGATGAGGCTTTCCTCGTAGTCGGCCAGGTGCATGAGGCCGGCGAAGTTCTGCCCCAGGCCCACGGGGTCGATGATGGTGAAACTGAGCTTGCCGGGCGGGGTGTTGGCGAGCAGCCGCATGATGATGTTGTTGAGCGTGCCTACCACGGCGGTCTCGCCGGAGGCCTTGGTTTCAAACAGCAGCGAACCTTCTTGCGGGAAGTCCAGAGCGAGGGGCAGGCTGAGCTGCGGCGGTCCCGGCAGGGCCAGACGGGGATCCTTGGGCAGCCACTCGGGATGCGTGCTCAAGTCCAGATCGAGACGGCCGAATTTGGTGTCGGGACTAAACTGGGTGGCGGGCTTCCAGTCGTCCGCCAACGCCTCCGTCCATGCTGGAAAACGCGTGGCGGCCCGCACGTTCATGGCTGCGGCCCCTTCATACACGGCACGGGTGTCGCGCTGCCACCGGCTCTGCAGCTCGGTCCAGCGCTGCAGCTCTTCGGCGGCCAGGGTGTCCAGCAAGGCCTGATGCTGATCGGTGATGATGGCGAGCTTGCTTTCCGCTCCAGCGCGCAATTTGGCGATGCTGGCCTGGTGATCGACATCCACCTTGGCAATCTTGGGGAAGACGAAGGATTCGAGCCTGGCGGTCACGCGCGGACCTTGAGTCTTGAGCTTTTCGGTGGCGGCCTTCCTGAAATCCGCTTCCACTTGGTCGGCGTGGTCCCACTGCTCGCTGACCTCCGCAAGCACACGCTCATGCTCGACTTTGATGCGCTGCACTTCGGCGTCGCGCTTGATCTCGGCACTGCCGGCAGCGAAGGCCTGCACACGGCTGGCCTCCAGGAGGGCGTGGGCGAGCTGCACGGCGGAGGATTTGGACTGCACCCCGCCGATGACATGAAGGATGAGCGCCAGCAACATCAGCACCCCGCCGGTGACCAGCCCTAGTTGCAAGGAACCCGTCAGTGCGGCGAGGCTGGCGGCTGTGACCGCGATCAAGGGGATCGCAATGTACAGCGGCGTGATGCTGAACATGCGCGTGAGCGCAAACTGCTTGAAGACGGCGAGTTGCGCCTGGGCGGTGGCGAGGTTTTCACGGATTTCTCCGAGCCAGACCTGCTGCTGCCGGGTGGTGGCGGTTTCGTCCGGCGTGACTGCTTTGGGCTTGCGCCGCAGCAGTTTTTGGAAGCCAGGATACCCGCTCATCGCCGACCGTGCGCGGCGTTGGATCTGCGTGATTTCGTCGCCAGTTTCATGCAGCCTGATCAGGGTCAGGGCGGTTTCTGACGTGCTGGCCTCGGTTTCCAGCTTGAGGTCGCGCTCCGCCTGGAATCGCCGCATTTGCAGCTTGCCCAGCCAGCGTTCACGCGCTTCCTGGGCGCGCTTTGGCAGGTTGCGGCTGCCGTATTTCAGTGCGTCCTGAACGTGCTTGCGGCGGCTTTCGTAACTGGCGCGTAGCCGGACTTCCTTGGCGGTGTAGAACTCATCGGCCTCGGTCACTTGCTTGTGCAAGGCATTCTCCAACGCTTCTACGGCGGCGTCGTGTTTCTGGGTCAGGGCATATCGGCGGCTGCGGTAGTCACGTACCAGATGATCCTCCTGCTTCGCGCAGTCGTCGATGGCGTGATGCAATTGGCCGAGCAGTTCGAGGCTGCGGCTTGTCTTCAAGTCCATGTCGTTACTCACAATCGGTTCTGACCTTTCTCAGCAGCATGTCGAGTTCTTCAATCATTGAATTGGCCCGTGAGATGTGATCGGGCAGCTTTTCCAGGTAGGTGCGCTCGAATTCCAGGCTTTTGGCATCGCGCCAGGAAGAGCGCGTCTGGTTCCAGGAGACCATAAGGTCCTGCACGCACTGGCCGAGGATGGAGGCGCTTGCCTTGATGCTCATAGGGAGGGACCTGTTTCGGAGGTGGGGGGCGGAGGTGCTTCAGCGGGGGCGGAACGCTCGGTGTAGGATTCCAGGGTGCGATGGGCCTGGGCCAGGTAGGCGATGGCCTTGGGGATGTCCGTGTCCAGGAAGTGGCGCAAGCTTTCCAGCTTCTTCACGCGCGGCTCGGTTTCGTGATCGTATTTGCGGCTCCAGGCCTTGATCACGTCGAGCTTTTGCTCGGCTTCCTGGACCAGGGCACCGGCCTTTCGCACTGCCATTTGCTGCACGGCGAGCGAATTCTTGAATTCAGAGAAGCGGGCGCTGATGAGTTCCTGGTTGGCTTGGTCAAAGAGCTTCTGCCGCCGCTTGAGCTGGGCCTCCCATTCGAGCCGCTTTTCGTTCTGCAGCCAGTACCGGGTGCGCTTGACCTCGTCCGCCACCTGGTCGAGGGCGCGGTTGGACTTGGCCAGAAAAATGATCAGGCTGGCCCGAAAGGATTCGAGCGCGTCGAGGGAGGTGATCTTTGCGTGGTCGGCCATGTGTCAGCGTTGATCGAGGTACTCTTCAATACGCTGGGCTTTGCGCAGCAGGTAGGGCGTGTGTTTCTCGGAGATTTCCATGAATTTCTTCAGCACCTTCATGGTCGTGACGAATTCCTCGGCGAACTTCTCCGCCTCCTGATCCTGCCAGGTGCTGGCAAGAGCGGTGAAGCGGGCATGGAGCGAGCCTGCCTTGACCTGCACGTCGTCATTAAAGCGCTTCAACTCCTTGGCGAATCGCCGCACCTCCTCGGGGTCCATGATTGCCTGTGCCATAAGTCTGTGCCTGGTATGAGGGGTGGAACGGGAAAAAGATTCGAATTAAAGAACTCAAAGCCTATCACGCCGCTCAGGAGGTGCAATCCTGCGATTGCCTGATGTCGCGCCTCTGCCCAGCCTTGCACCCTGCCTTCTTACCTTCTAAGATAATGCCATGAGCACCTGGACTGCCCCCAATCCCGTCAGCATCGTGGACCTGAGTTTCGTCGACGCACGCTTCAAGCTCATCGATCTGGCCGCTTTCCTTGACCGCGTGCAAAGAGCCGGTCAGGACGGCGATTTCCGGGTGCAGCAGCTGAAACTGGCCCTGCAATGCCTGGCGCAAGATGAGCCGCAGCGCGCCAAGAACGTGCTGCTCACCTTCAGCGATCCCACCACCGAGCCTATCGCCAAAGCCCACATGCAAGGTGCGCTGGGCGCCTATAAAGGCTGAAGTGTCCGGTGTTCAGATCCCGCACCTCCGGCCTGCCTTTTCTTCACTTTTTTCTTATCCCTTTCCCAATGTCCTACATCGAACCTCATGGCCACATGGTCTCCCGCACCACGGACGACTACGAAAAGATGGCCCTCGCCGGTTGCCTCGCCATCTGCGAGCCTGCATTCTGGGCAGGCTTTGACCGTGCCTCCGCCGATGGTTTCCATGACTATTTCCGCCAGATCACCGAGTATGAGCCCAAACGCGCCGCCCGCTTTGGGCTGAAACATTACTCCTGGTTGTGCATCAATCCCAAGGAGGCGGAAGATGTGAAACTTGCTGATGACGTGATGGCCCTCATCCCCGAGTTCCTCAGCAAGCCCAACGTGCTCGGCATTGGCGAGATCGGCCTGAACAAAAACAGCCGCAATGAACTGACCATCTTCGAGAAGCACGTGCAAATCGCGGAGGATTACGACCAGCTCATCCTCATCCACACCCCGCACCTGGAGGACAAACGCAAAGGCACGCGCCTGATCGTAGATGCCCTCAAGAACCACCCCAAAATCAGGCGTGAGCGCGTGATCATCGATCACGTCGAAGAGCACACCATCGACCTGGTGCTCAATGAGGGCTTTTGGGCCGGCATGACCTTGTACCCGGAAAGCAAGTGCAGCCCCCATCGTGCCATCGACATGCTGGAGCAGCGCAAGGCCGAGCGCATCTGGATGAACAGCGCCTGCGACTGGGGCGTCAGCGATCCGCTCGCCGTGCCCAAAACGATGCTGGAAATGAAACGCCGGGGCTGGGAAGCGGAGATGATTCAGCGCGTGGCCCTGGAAAACCCTGTCGCCTTCATGCGGCAGTGCCCGAAGTTTTTGCTGTAGGATCGGAGACAGAAGACTCGAAGACAAAAGACACCAGACAGGAGGGGCCGGGCACCTCAGACTGAAGACAGAAACGAGAGCTGTACAGCCCAGGTCTTCTGTCTTTTGTCTTCAAGTCTTTCGTCTGATCTTCTCGCAGGCCGCGTGCAGCCTTTCCCGAACTGGCCCGCTGCGTTCGGTGAAACGCTGCTGCTCGAGCTGGTACTGCCGGCGGCCCTCCTCGGTTTCAATTCGCACGGGTTCGCAGCCCATGCCTGCGAGGTCATACGGGCTGGCACGCATGTCCAGATCGCGGCCTTCCAGGGCGAGCAGGAAGGTGTCGGCCACCAAGTCGGAGCCGGTCCAGGGCCAGAGCTTGGTGGACCACTTGTAAAGGTCCATGTTGGCGTGGAGGCAGCCGCCTTGCTCCATCTCCAACCGGGTTTCGAGAACGGGATTCAGCGTGTTGAGCGGCCGGGCACCGGGGGTGAAAAAGCGATAGGCGTCATAATGCGAGCAGCCAATGGTCTGGCTCTCGACGAAGGTCGCGAGCTCGTCGGGGCCCAGGCGCAGCGCGTGGGCGTTGTGGCGCACCTGCTCCGGGGTCTGGCGATACACCATGGCCCATTCATGCAGGCCGAAACAACGGAAACGCGGTGGGCGGTCCGTGATGGCGGCGCACAGATCGGCGACAAAGCGTGCCAGATCGCACATCCGGGCATCGAGCAGATCGTGCCTGAGGGACAGCACGCCGTTTTCGATATGGGCCCATCGGCCGGGCAGCCAGGGATGTGCTGCCAGCGCGGCGTCGCTCACCTCCAGTCGTTCGCCAAGCGCCGGCCACCATTGCTTCAGCTTGCCGGGCGCGAAGCTGTAGTAGGTGAATAAAAAATCATGGACCGGATGTTTCAAACCCCGGCTCCGGCGCCCCACGAACGCATCGGCCCACGGACCAACACGGGCTGCATGGGCAGCCGCGCGGGCGGTCCAGTCTTTGATCGAAAGGGGGGCTTCTAGGGAATGGGACATCGGTCCTGCGCTTCCTTATACGCCCCATTCCTCCCCAGCTAAAGCGGTTCCTGCCCTGTGGCTTCGATGAACTGCTGCCGGAGGAAGGCGTTGTATTCTTCCGCCAGCCCCAGGTCGCGTTGCAGCTCGACCACCTGTTTCTCGAGCCACTGCACCCGTTGCCGGAGCATGGGGACGGCTTCCGTCGTCAGCGGGTCACCGGGCATCTGCGTGCCCTGGAACACCGTGTCGGCGCTGCGCATGTGTTGCGGGCTGGCGCTATAGAAGGGCTGCTCGCTGATTTGGCCGCTGGTGCCTTCGCGGCAGTTGATGACCTTCACATGCTCGTCGATTTCCCCGGTGGCCAGGAATTCCTGCAAGGTGCCCACTGAGGTGGGGCCGTACAGGTAGTTGTCGGGCATCTCGATGAGCCAGTCCATTTGCAGTTCCACCACCATGGGGGCCCGAACCCAGCTTTCCCGGCCGTCGTTGGAGACTTTGTCGAGGGGGGAGATCTTGGCTTCCGCAGCCCATGAGCGGAGCTGCCCCAGGTCAATAGGGCCATGTACTTCCCGATTCTCTGCCTTTAAAAGATACCAGTCTGGTTGCGCCATGGGATGCATTCTAGCGGAGCCCACGGTGCCTGGCCAAGCACAAAGTCGTGTCCAGCAAAAAGGCGGAGAGGAACAAACCTCTCCGCCTTTTCGATAAAATGCTCTGCTGCCGCGCGATTAACGCTTGGAGAACTGGAAGCGCTTGCGGGCGCCGGGGCGACCGGGCTTGAGACGTTCCTTCATGCGGGAATCGCGGGTCAGGTAGCCGGCCTTCTTCAGGGCGGGACGCAGTTCCGGATTGGCAATGATCAGCGACCGGGCCAGTCCCATGCGGACTGCGCCCATCTGGCCGTTCACACCACCGCCATGAGCGAGCACCTTCACGTCAAAGGACTGACGGGTGTTGGTGACGGTCAAGGGGCCAAGCACCTGGTTTTGCAGGGTCAGCGTGGGGAAGTACTCTTCAAAGTCACGACCATTGATCGTGATGGTGCCAGTGCCGGGGCGCAGGAAAACGCGGGCGACGGAGGTCTTGCGGCGACCAGTGGTCGGTTTTTGCAAAGTGGTGCTCATGAGGGATCAAAAAGAGGGTCAGCGGTGGCCGGCACTAGGCAAGGGCGAGAGGTTGAGGAGCCTGGGCTTCATGGGGATGCTCGCCTCCAGCATAAATTTTGAGCTTCTTGAGAATCGCACGGCCCAGGCGGTTGTGGGGAACCATGCCTTTCACGGCGCGCTCAACCAGCAGTTCGGGGTGACGCTCACGCACCTTTTCGACGGTTTCGACCTTCTTGCTGCCGACATAGCCGGACACGCGTGTGTAAACTTTTTGCGTTTCCTTCTTGCCGCTGAGGACGACATCGCCCGCATTGATCACGACCACATAGTCACCTGTGTCAACGTGAGGGGTGAAGATGGGCTTGTTCTTGCCACGAAGAACATTGGCGGCGGTCACTGCGACATCACCAAGGATCTGATCCTTGGCGTCGATGATCCACCATTTGCGGTCAACTTGTTCGGCCTTTGCGGAGAATGTTTTCATTGTCTAACGTTGCTGGAGGGCGAGGGCCTGCGGAATGATGCCGCGATGCACCCCGACAGGGGAGCGCGAAACTAGGGAGGTGTGAGGAACAGTCAACCACAAAATCGCCTCTGTTGCCGTGCTTGCGTCGCGGGCTCTGTGCTGCACTTTCCGCCGCAATGGCACCCAATCTCCAACGTAGCACCCCCGGACGCCTCCTGGTGCTGTGGGCGGCCTTGATGACCGGTGTGCTGGTCTTTTCCTGGCGGGTGCATCTCAATCGGGCGGACTATGAGTGGAGCGCCTACCCCACCGCCCTGGGCGATGAAGACTACTATCACGCGCTTTCCGGCAATGATTTTTACGAGCCCGGACTGAGTTTTTCCGGCCACACCGGACCGCTCTACCGGCGTACTGTACAGCCGGTGGTTCGCGAGGATGGCAGGATGACCAAGCTGGCGCGGGATGCCACGAATCACTTTTTTGTGTATGGGGAAGCCGGGAAACCGGGCCGTTTTTTCGTCAAAACAGCCAAAGACCGCTACCTTGAGTTCGGTGTACGCAAGTTCTGGCCGGAGTATCATGCGCCGGCTGCCGCAAGCAAATCTGCCACCCCGTGACGGGTCGAGAGCGCCGGAGCAACCCTTGCCATGGGGGGAAACCAAACGTCGCAGGTCTGTGTTCTTGAAGCTTTGACTTACTCGCGCCCTCCCGCTAAAACTGGCACCCGCCCCGCTTGCGTGGCGTCATGCTTCAACCATCATCCTTGCCTTCCACCATGAGTTCCGCCCACAAAAACCCCGCCAAGAAAATCATCAACGACCCCAACGCCTGTGCCGATGAACTGTTCGAAGGCTTGGTGCTCGCCTACGACGGCAAGGCCCGTCGCGTAGGCAAGCGCTCCATCGTGATGAATGACCTGCGGCCCGGCGCACCCGCGCTGCTGGTGGGCGGCGGTGCCGGGCATGAACCCATTTATCATGGGCTGGTGGGCAAGGGCATGGCGGACGGTGCCGCAGTGGGTGAAATCTTCGCCGCGCCCCCTCCGGACATCGTCTTGGAAGCCGCCCTGGCGGTGAACCGTGGCAAAGGGGTGCTCTTTCTCTACGGCAACTATGCCGGCGATGTGATGAACTTCGATATCGGCGGGGAGCTTGCCGCCGAGGAAGGCATTGAAGTGCAGACCGTCGTCATCGCTGATGACGTGTGCTCCGCTCCTCCCAGTGAAAAGCACGAGCGTCGCGGCGTCGCCGGTCTCGTGGCGATCACCAAGCTCGCTGGAGCTGCGGCTTCGACCGTTGATTCGCTCGATGAACTGGTCCGCATCGCGCAGAAGGCCTGTGACAACACCCGTACCGTGGGCGTCTCAACCAGGCCTGGCTCGATCCCCGCCACCGGCGCTCCCACCTTCGAACTGGCCGATGACGTCATTGGTCTGGGCATGGGCATTCATGGCGAAAGAGGCGTGGGCCTGATTCCCATGTGCACCGCGAACGAACTCGCAGCGAAGATTCTGGACCTCCTTTTTGCCGACGACCTGGCGCTGGGTGCGGGCGATGAGATCGTCTTTCTGGTCAACAGCCTGGGCTCCACGCACATGATGGAACTGCTCATCCTGCTGCGCGCCGCGCGCCCCATCCTCGATGCCCGTGGCATCAAGGTGCATCAGACCATTGTGGACAACATCGTCACCTGCCAGGAAATGGCCGGCGTGTCATTCAGCATCACCAAGCTCGACGCGGAATTGAAGAAGCTTTGGGACCTTCCTTGCGAGAGCCTGGGTTACACGAAGCTGTGAAGTAGCAGGCAGACCGCCCGGCGGCCCCCGCTGAAGGCCTCCATCATCAGGCCACCACGGGCTCCCGGGCGGGAGCGGGCAGGGCCAGCGGCCTGACGGCGATGCCGCTCACATCCACGCTGGTTTCATTGCCCTTGGGCTCGCGGCCGGTGAGGCGGCAGAAGTCGTGGTAGTTGAGGATTTCAAAGCCGCCGTCGAGATGCTCGACGATGGCGGTCATGCTTTCCACCCAGTCGCCGGAGTTGAGGTAATGCACATCGCCGATCATCTTGTCGGCGGGGGTGTGGATATGGCCGCAGATGATGCCGTGGCAGTGCTTCCAGCGGGCAAGGTTCTGCAGCTGTTCCTCATAGCGGCCGACGAAGCCGACGGCCTGCTTGACCTTGGCCTTGACCCAGCGGCTCAGCGAGAAGCCATCTTTGCCGCGCCAGCGGCGCCAGGCGTTGTAGAGGCGGTTCACCCGCAGCAGCAGATCGTAGCCCACGGCACCGGCCTTGGCGAGCCAGATGTGGTTGGTGGTGACGTGATCAAAGCCGTCACCATGAACCACGAGGTAGCTGCCCTGGGGGGTCTCGTGGATGTATTCATCGACCAGGGAAAGGCCGGCGAGCTTGAAGGGGAGGAAACGCTCCAGTATGTCGTCATGATTGCCGCGCAGGTAGATCACTTCGCAGCCCTCCTTTTCCATCTTTTTGAGCACCGTGCGCACGAAGTGAGTGTGGTCAGGCGTCCACCGACCGCCGCTCTTGAGCGCCCAGACATCAATGATGTCGCCGTTGAGGACGATCTTCTCGCACTCGCAGTGGCGCAGGAAGTGGGCGGCCTGCACCGCCTTGGAATCGGGCATGCCGAGATGGACATCGGACATGAACAGGGTCTTCACGCGGAGCTTGGTTTTCATGAGAGGGCGGGAGAGCCTAGAGCGGTCGTGGCGGAGGGGGACTGAGGCATGGACTGCCTCAACTCGTGTTCAAAGCGGGCGATCATCGAATCCCACCCAAGGGTCAAGGCCTTCTGGCGGGACCGGTCGCGCAGTGAGTTGTCATTCCAGCGCCCGGCAGCGTGGCGGACTTCGCTGAGATAAGCCTCCTCGTCGTGGAGCTTCGCCAGCAGGCCGTGCTGACCGTGTTGCATGTGTTCGTTAGCTGCGGCGTAGTCATAGGAGACCACCGCCAGGCGGCTGGCCATCGCCTCGATCAGCACATTGCCGAACGTTTCACTGGTGCTGGGAAAGAGGAAGACATCGCCGCTCGCATAGTGCCGCGCCAGATCGACGCCGTTGCGCATGCCGGCGAAGATCCAGTCAGGGTGGCGGTTGCGCAGGCCTTCGGCGCAGGGCCCGTCACCCACGACCACGCAGACTCCCTGCGGATGCACGTCCTTGAAGGCGGCGAAAGATTTGGCCAGCAGCGTCAGGTTCTTCTCCGCCGCGAGCCTGCCCACATGGATTGCTACCGGCGTCGATTCACCGGCCCCCCATGACTGGCGCAGCGCGGCATTGCGGGCCTCGGGCGTAAACAGGGCCGTGTCCACTCCGCGACCGAGCACGCCCACGCTGGCAAGTCCCAGGTCGCGCAGCATCTGTGCAGTCTGCCGAGAGGGGGCGAGCGTGCGGGCCGTATGGTTGTGCAAGGCACGCAGGAAGGCCTCGGCCACGGGCTGCAGGGCGGTAAGATGATAATTGCGCAAGTACGTGTGGAAATTGGTGTGGAAGCCGGACACGACAGGCAGTCCGGCGCGATGGGCCGCCCAGATGGCGGCGATGCCGAGAGGGGTCTCCGTGGCCACGTACAGTACGTCTGTGCCCTGCCGCTGGAACAGGCGGGCGAACCATTTCAATGAAGCGAGGCCCAGGCGCAGGGAGGCATAGCCAGGCAACGGCAGCGAGGTCACGACATGCCGCTGGTGCGGTTCATCCACCCCGGCCACCCCCGCCCCCTCGCTGGTGGTCACCACCTCAACCTGATGGCCGCGTGCCATCAGTCCCCAGGCAAGCTGGCGCAACGTGCGCGCGACACCGTTGATGTCGGGGGGAAAGGTATCGGAGACGATGAGCACCCTCATGGGGCCTGAGGATGGACCCACACCAGGGGTGGGGGTAGCGGGGGCATGCGAAGATTTTGTCACATGAGGCTGCCATGCGGTTCCTTTTGGCCCACAAACAAATGATAGCGCCACAGGCCGCCGTAGGCCCTTTTCAGGCGGTCGACGACGGGCACAAACCGGCGGCGCAGCACCGGCTGCAAGTGACCATCCATGCGCACGTGATTGAGGCCCATCCAGCGACGGAAGGCTGGCGCGGGTGAATCATGAAAATCCACCAGCACCATCTGGCCGCCGGGCGCCAGGTCATCGTGCGCCGCCTGGAGCGCCTGCTCCCAGCCAGGGTTGAACATCGAGAGCGAATACGAGCAGAGCACCATGTCAAACTTGTGCCCCGGCTCATGGAAGGGCCGGTCATAAGCAGCCTGGAGCAGCCGCACGCGGCCTGTGAATACCTTGAGCCTGGCCGAGGCTTGATCCAGCATTTGCGACGACAGGTCAATGCCGGTGATGCGGGCTTCAGGAAAGCGATGGCACAGAGTTTCGATATTGCGTCCCGTGCCGCAGCCAATTTCCAGAATGCGTGACGGCGCCGCCATGGCGGCGGCGAGAGTCAGCACCTTGTCGCGCCCGAACAGAAAACTCCAGCGTGTGGCGTCGTAGATGCCCGCGTGCAGCTTGTAGTAACGTTGCAGCGCGGCCTGGCTGGCTGGGCTTGCCGGGTTCATAGCACTTCGCCAAAGTGAAGGCTGCCATAGGTGCCCACGCGGTCCTGCAAATGCAGGGCTCCGGTCACCTCCGGCGAGAAGCGCAGCCGGGTGCGGATGTCTTCGGGCACGAAATCAATGTCAAAACCTGCGGAGCGCATCAGCACCTTGGTCCCAGGGCGGCTGTTGGCGAGGATGAGTTCCCATTCCTCGCGCAGGGCGGCAGGATTGTGGGCGGCAAGCCAGTCTTGATGATCCAGCAGCACATAGTGGGAGTAGATGCCCGGGTTCTGCAGCAGAAATTCCGCGACGGTCATGGTGTGCGTGTGCAGACGACCGGCTCGTGCCGAAAGCGCAGGCAGGTTTTCTGCATGCAGGTAATTAGGCGAGCAGTCATGCGTGTAGCTGCCAGTCAGGTACACACGCCAGAAGTAATTGTCCTCGACGGGCACCTCGGTGAGCACGCGCTTGATCTTGTCGCGCACGAAGGTGGTGAGGCCGCCTGGGTACTGGGTTTTGATGAGCTGCATCTGCGGGCGTGGCACGCCGAGCAAAGCCATTAGCGCTGGCTGGCGCACCAGCCAGCGGGCGAAGCGACCCCAGACTTCAGGCTCGATCTGGCGGTAGATGTCGCGTTGCTCGTCGAGGCTTTCGGATTCGAGCAGGCATAGCGCCATCTCCTCCAGCGTATGGCGTCCGGCGAAGAGCGCCTTGCGCATCACCCAGGCTGCAGTGCCGGAGGTGCCGTGGTAGTAAAAGGAGCGCTTGAAACTGGCGGGATCGAAGACGCTGACCTTGTCATCCCAAAAGGCCTGGGCGTCCGGCCCCAACCCGTCGCGAACTTCTGCATACAGTTCGCGATAACGGCTGCTGGAACCCTTGCCAAACAGTTCGAACAAACCGCCGTGATCGCCCTTCCGGATCAGGCCCAGCTTGAGCTCGAGCACCGCATTCTGGCGGAAGTTCATGTCGATGGCGTGAATTTCTGCCGGATCATCCAAGAGATAATCCAGGGCGTTGCAACCCGCGCTGGTGATCATCACCACGCGGCTGTCGGCGTCCAGCCGCATCAACTCCCGGTCGAGGCGCGGATCTTCCCACGCACAGTTGTAGATGAGCTGCGAATTGTGCATGCGCTTGAACACAAGGTCATGCGTGGCTTTGACCAGGGAACGGCGCGGCGGGGCAGGTTTACGATCAGACATGCGGAAGGGTGCGTTGTTGGGACGCACCGTTTGTTCCGCGACTTTGCTTCATTGTGCCAGCCCCGCCGCGTCACAGGTGTGTCACGGCCTGCGATGGCTGCCGTGTGACATGGGGGCGATCGCAAGCCCGGCGGGCTGCGCCGCTGCTGTAGCTGGGCTCTATGAGCCCGGAGGCGCTGCACCTTGGCGATACCGGTGGCCCTTCCAAACATGAGCCAACGGAGTCGGGTGCGCGAATGGATCTCATAAGGTCCAGCCTCATAGGGGCCAGCCACAGCAGAACCCCTGCCTCGCGTTTTGAAGTTGCGCGATTCAGTCCTCGCCCTCAGGATCGGCTTGGGATGCGCGACAAATAGATCCATGAGCTCCACAACAAGCCTGCCCACACCCGATCTTAAGTGGGCGATTCGAACGGCCATCATCAGCCTTGTCTTCGGGTTGCTCCTGGCCTTTCAATTCGCCTTCGGTATGGCGTTTGCCTTCATCGCCTACGGCACCTTCACTGGCACGGTGCATGGCGCGCCGGTCTTCTCCAGCGTTCTCTCCTGCCTGCCTCCCCTCGGTTTGGCATGGCTGATTCCGCAACAGGTGAGAGCCATGGCAGCGGGAAGTCCTGGGTCATTTTGAGATCGTGGTGGACCGAGGGACCATCACGGTAGCGGCCTTGTCTTTTCACCGCCGCCAGCTTCGCACGATGAGGGTGACTGCCGCGACTGGGGCCACGGTGAGTGGGGTGTTTCGTGGCTTCTTTTCAGTCATCAGCATTTTTGGAGAGACCCGGTTTTTGTTTGGCTTCACCTTGCCGACGCACTGGATGCGGCTGCACAGCCTAGTCTGCCAACGTTCTCCGTAGCGGACAATATGCCTGTTCCTGACTAGTAGGATGACGCGACGAGGTGCGCGGCTAGGCCGTGGCTGCGGCATCCCCGCCCACGAAACCCTCCAACTCTTGCGCAATAGCGAGTCAATGTAGCGCTTCGCGACCCTCACTTCACGGGTGGCTCCGCACCGGGCGAGGGCGGCGCAGGTTTGGCAGGAGGCTCGGTTGATGGGACGGTGGCTGGCACTGGAGCCGCTGGCGTCGCCGGTGCGGCCTGAGCTGGCACCAACGCGGCGGCCGCGGCGGCCTGCTTTGCCGTCTCCACGTCCAGATTGATGAGCTGGGTGACGGTGCAGAACTGATAGCCTTTGGCCTTCAGGTCATCGAGGGTGGAGGGCATGGCATCCACGGTGGGCTGATGAATGTCATGGCACAAGATGATGGAGCCGGAACGTGTCTGGGTGAGCAGCCGGTCATGCACTTTGGCAATGGACCTGGGGGCGCGCCAGTCCTCAGGGTCCACATCCCACAGGATCGTGGGGTAGCCGAAGCGCTCGTGGATGGCCTTACGCTGCGACAGAGTGACGGCCCCATACGGCGGGCGGTACAGGAGGGGCACCACGCCGCAGGCCATCACGATGGCATCGTGCGTGGTCTGCAGTTCATCCATCACCCGCGCCTCACTCATGTGGTTGAGCTGGGGATGCGTCCAAGTATGATTGGCCACTTCATGGCCTTCCGCGACGATGCGTTTGACGACGTCCGGCCAGGTGGCGGCGCTTTTGCCGATGAGGAAGAACGTGGCCTTGATGTGGCGCTCCTTGAGCATGTCGAGCAAGCGCGGGGTGAATTGCGGATGCGGGCCATCATCAAAGGTGATGGCGATGACCTTGCCTGGCACATGGGTCTGCGAGTACGCGACCTTTGCCTCTGGCGGCAGTGTGCGCGGCAGTTTTTCGACGTCAATGACCGGCACGGCATCCGTCGGCAAGGCGGGCTGGACACGCACCTCGGGCGCTGATCCGGCCGGAAGCGAGGTGACGGGTTCTGACGGCGTGCTCTGCGCCCAAACGGCGCTGGCGCACAGCGCCATGAAAGAAATAAGAAGAGGGGACTTCATTGTCTGTAACATACGCCCGTGGTGGCGGTTGCCAAGGAGCGACGGGGTCTGGAAAAGAGAAAATACCAGGCGATTCAACGGAACACCGCCTCCAGCCCCATCGCGCTTTCCCTGGCGAAGGCCGGCACCCAATGCGGCCTGCGGCGTGAGATGATCCGGTAGATCAGCGACAGCAGATGCAGGGTGACGAGGCGGTCCACCAGGCGGTAGCCCCGCTGGTGGCGGAACAGCAGTTTCAGGCCCCAGCGCAAGTAGCGGGGTTGCAGCAGCAGAGGGGCAAAGTCCAGTTTCACGCGGTAGCGATGGCGCGGGCCGTTCTTGGGGTATTTTGCTTTGTACGCCTTTTTGGCTGCACGCACCCGCTCGATGATGACCTCGTCGCCACTGCCAAAGCAGTACTCACGCGCCAGAGCGAGCAGGCGGAAGGTATCCTCCATGTACTCGATGTCCGCCACGGGCAGCGCCGCCTGCGCGGCGAGCGTCTTCATTTGCGCCAGACGCTCAAGAGAACGCGTGGCGGCGCGCAGGCAGCCCTCAGGGTCCTGCACGAAGTAGCGCAGCATCCGCCGAACGCTGTGACTGACAAAGATGTTGTGCCAGTACACATGCAGCACGGGTGGAATGCGCACGCGCCGGAAGAACAGCTTCTGCCGGGCGAACTCCTCCACATAGAGAAGCTCGCGAATGACTTCGTCGGAAAGGCGCAGCAGTTCCACCAGCGCGCGGCCGTCGGGGCAGCGGGTGCGCTGCGCATACTCGTGCACGGCATCTTCGACGAGGGCGCCGTCCTTGAACAGGCGCAGCGTCACGAAGGTGTTCAACTCCGTCCACACCGCCGTGCCATCCACATAGGCCAGGCGCCGGAACGGCACCCAGCCGCCCGTCTGGCACCACACCATGCAGCCCACCACATTCTCTGCATGTCGAAGCTCCTGGGCGTAACGCTCGTATTCCCAGCCCACGAAGGAGGGGTACTCGCCGCAGCCCTCATACTCGCGGCGCGTCTGCAGCTCGATGATCTTCGCCACCCGCGTGCGGAAGAAGTTCTGGTTCAGCGGCAGATATCGAAAAAAGTCGCTCTCACCGTATTTCATCGAGACGATCAGCGCCGTGCTGTTGAGGCCTTCGAGCACCTTGGCGAAGGTGCCGCGATGCCACATCAGGTCGCCAATACGGTAGGCCCCCACCGTCCAGGTGCGGAACACCAGCTTGCGCTGGTGCCTCTCGAACACCGGCAGCAGCAGCTTCAAGAACGCATTGGCCTGGGCGGGCTTCTTGAGCCAGAGCTGGCTTTGAAAGTCATCGTTCACATCGCGTCCATCGGATTCGCCGATGCGCATGATGACGCCGGCGACCTGCGGGAACTCCGCGAGAAAGGCATCCAGCAGACCGCGCACGAACTCGTCGGGTTTCACCCCGCGGCGGCGCAGGGCGGCGGTGGAGGAGAAAAAATCCATCGTCAGATAGACCGCCAGTCCGTGTCTCTGCAGCACCTCGAAACAACGGCTGAATTCCTCCCGGTAAACCGCGATTTTGGCGCGCACCTCCGGCTCATACCACTCGTGATCGGCGAGGTGCGTCACATCATCCAGCGATACGGCGTTGAAGCCGGTCTCGCTGACCTGGCGGGCGAAGGTGTCGAGATCCGCACGAATCTGCGCCCACTGGGCCTCACGCTCCGGCCCGTCGATCCGCAGATTTTCAAAGGGAATCTTCGACCAATTGATGGTGCGGCGCGCTTGGCCACGGAAGAACGGGCCGATGGCGTCAATGAGGTAGAGGGCGTCTGGCACGCCCCACGATAGCGCGGCAGCGAAACGCGCAGAGCAACGATTTCGTCACTGAATCAGACCCAAAGGATTGGCGATTCATCCTTGTGTTTGTCTTCCCGTACCGGGCCGCTGGGGGCTCCCCGCATCGATTGAAAGACAGAAAACCATCTGCCTCATTTTTTGTCCCCTGCCTGCCGCAAGCCCACTGAAACAACATCGTCACACACGAGCCTTTGTCATGAGGGCCGGGGAACCGCCACAATCGGGGCTCCCGAAATATGAGCAAAATCCTGGTGGTCGATGACGAGAAGGACATAGTCGATCTCGTGTCCCTGCACTTGCAGCGCGAGGGGCATGAGGTGCAGGCTGTGGGCAACGGACTCGGCGTCGTGCCGTCCGCCGTGCAGCATGAACCAGATCTGATTGTTCTGGACCTGATGTTGCCCGGCCTGGATGGCGTGCAGGCGCACCGGCGGCTGCGGGCTGATTCACGCACCCGCCACATCCCGGTGATCATGCTCACCGCCCGTTCCCAGACGAATGACCGCATTGCCGGCCTGGAAGGCGGCGCGGATGATTATCTGACGAAGCCTTTCAGTCCGCGCGAACTCATGCTGCGCATCGGCGCGGTGCTGCGCCGCTCCAAGAAGATCACCACCCTGGCGGAGCAGCGTATCGGCGACTTCCGGCTGGATCGCAAGAACATGGCGTTGTCGATCAATGACAAGCTCGTGGACCTGACCATCACCGAATTGAAGCTGATCACCGCCTTGATGGAAAACCCCGACGTGATTCACTCGCGCTCGGAACTGCTGAATGCCGTGTGGGGGTATGCTGATGATTCCCAGTCGCGCACGCTGGACACGCACATCAAGCGCTTGCGCGAAAAGCTTGGCACCTACGGCAACCACATCGGCACCATGCGCGGCCAGGGCTATTTCTTCCAGGCGGTGGTCAAAGATGGAGACCAGGAATGAGCCCCGCAATCACAGCCCTCCCTGAAGTTTCGACGTCCATGCCGGCAGCTCCCTCACGGCGGAGTCCCCTCGTGCCGTGCCCGCCGGTTTCGCCATCGCAAAGTCCGGCTCTGTTCGGCATGCTGCTGGACGAAATACCGCAGGGCATCCTGGTGGTGGATGCGGCCAGCGTCGTCAGTTATCACAACCTCGCCATGAGCGTGCTGTTCCCCCTGCGCTCCGTGCGCCAGTATGCGAAGCTTGCCGAGCAGGCGGGGATGGAGGACATCGCGGCGCTGGTACGCGACGCCATGCAGCAGCAGCAGCGGGTCACAGCGGGCGTTCGTGTGGCCTTCATGGCTGGCAGAAGCATCGTTGAAGAACGTGTATACGAGGCGGTCGCAGCCCCCCTGGTGGACTCGCCCACGGGCGGTGCCTGGGTCATGGTGGACGATGTCACCGACCACGCGCTCACGGAGCAGATTCGAAAGGACTTCGTTACCAACGCCAGCCACGAACTGCGCACCCCTCTGTCTCTGATTCATGGCTACATTGAGACCCTGAAAAGCGGCATGATCAAGAGCTCCTCCTCCCTGCATCGCTGCCTGGAGGTGATGGAAAAACACAGCAAACGCATGATGCGTATCATTGAAGATATGCTCACTATTTCACGCCTGGAGAGCGGCGATGCGCAGCTCCGCAGGGAGACTTTCATGGTGCGCGGTTGCGTGGAGGACGTGCTCGAGCACCTCGCTCCCCTCATCGAGGCCTGCCACCCCGAGATCACGCTGAACTTCCCCGCTGGCGGCGGTGCACTGGAAGGTGATCGCTTCTATTGGGACCAGATCTTCACCAACCTCATCGAGAACGCGCTCAAGGAAAACCCGAATCCCGGCCTGCGAATCACCATCACCGGTGAATGGCAACCCGGGGAATGCATCCTGAGCGTGGCTGATAATGGCGTGGGCATTGCGGCTGAGGACGTGCCGTTTGTCTTCAAGCGCTTCTTCCGCTGCGCCAAGCATCATTCGCAAGAGGTCAAAGGCACCGGACTGGGGCTCTCCATCGTCAAGCGCGCAGTGGAGGCCCACGGGGGCACCGTCGAGCTGCACAGCGAGCCTGATGTGGAGACTGCGTTTGTGATGCGTGTGCCGGTTTGAGGTGCGCCCACCGGTCGTGCGGATCACTCGCGTCTGACGGTTAAGTCCCCGCCATCGGCATAAAGCAGTCGCGGAAATGCGCCACGACAGGCGAATCATCGTTGCGCTGCCAGACGAGCACGGTTTGCACCAGTGGCAGACCGGGAGGGAGCGGGCGCAGGGTGAGGCCTGGGCGTTTGACTTCGTTCAAGGTGGCGGTCGTGGGGGCGAGACCGAGGCCGGCGGAGATGAGCCACATCTTGGTGTGGATGTCGTTGGCAATCTGGGCCACGCGAGGGGTGGCTCCAGCGCGGGCGCAACGGGCCAGAAAGGCATCGTAAAATCCATGCTGGAGATTCGGGTGCATCATCACCATCGGCTCGTCATGAAAGTCGCTCCACTCCAGAGTCTTCTTCCGCGCCAGCCGGTGGGAGCTCGGCAGGGCGAGCACCTGGTGCGACTGCTCGACCACCTGGTAGTCGAGCTGCGGCAGACCGATGGGCGGGCGCAGGAAGCCCACATCCAGCTGGTGTTCGCGCAGCCGGTTCAATTGCTCAATGCTGGGCAGGTCGAAGAAGGAGAGCTGCACGCCGGGATGGGTGGCCCGAAATTTGCCCAACACGCCCGCCAGCCAGGCGTTCGCCGTGGGCGCGATGATGCCGATGCGCAGCGTGCCCACCAGCCCGTGCTCCGCATTGCGCGCGCGCGCCTCGGCACGGGAGGCGGCTTTGAGCACTCCGCGCGCCTCCTCCATCAGCACGCGCCCGGCGTTCGTCAGGTTCACCGAGCGGGTGGTGCGCTCGAACAGCTTCACGCCCAAATCGTCCTCCAGGGACTTGATCTGGGCGCTCAGAGCGGGCTGTGCGAGGTTCAATTTCGCCGCAGCGCCACGGAAGCTGAGCCCTTCCGCCACGGCCATGAAGTATCGAAGATGCCGGAGTTCCATGCATTGATCGTATTCCACTATCAATCCAAGAACAATCTTGTATTAGGCATCAGCTTCTGATTCGCCACCGTAAAGAAATCGAAAAATGAGCCGTTTGTTCCACCTTCTGACGGGCCGTCCTGGCCTGCCTCACCGGTGGGATGGAGCGGCAGCTTGGAACTGAAATATGTGGATTGTCCGTCTCGCTCTTCGCCGTCCTTACACCTTTGTGGTGGCCTCTCTGGTGCTGCTGCTCCTTACGCCGGTGGTGCTGCTGCGGACCCCGACTGACATCTTTCCCGCGATCAACATCCCGGTGATTTCCGTGATCTGGCAGTATGCCGGGTTGAACGCCGAGGACATCGAGCAACGCATCGTTTACAACCATGAGCGCTCGATGAGTGCGACGGTCAACGACATTGAGCACATCGAGTCCAACTCGTACAACGGCGTGGGCATCATCAAGGTCTTCCTCCAGCCTGGCGCTTCCGTGGATGCCGGGGTGGCGCAGGTCACTGCCGTGGCGCAGACCGTTCTGAAGCAGATGCCGCCGGGGCAGACCCCGCCGTTGGTGATTCGTTACAATGCTTCGACGGTGCCGATCCTCCAATACTCGCTGACCAGCAACAAGCTCTCGGAGCAGCAGATCTACGACATGGCGCAGAACCAGGTGCGGGTGGGGCTGTCGGTGGTGCAGGGAGCGCAATTGCCCTGGCCTTATGGCGGCAAAACCCGTGTCGTCTCCGTCGATCTCGATTTGTCGGCGCTGAAGGCTCACAACCTCAATCCGCAGGATGTGGTCGCCGCGGTGGACTCCCAGAATCTGATCCTGCCCAGCGGCACGACCAAGATCGGTGAAACCGAGTACAGCGTGCAGATGAACGGCAGTCCCAAGATCCTGGACAGCTTGAACGACCTGCCCATCAAGATCGCAAACGGGGCGACGATCTACCTGCACGACGTGGCGCAGGTGCGGGATGGCTTCGTGCCGCAGCAGAACGTGGTGCGCAAAGATGGTGGCCGCGGCGTGCTGGTGACCATCATGAAAAGCGGCGTGGCCTCGACGTTGGAAGTGGTGCGGCGCATCAAGCAAGAACTGCCGCATGTGATGGCGAGCCTGCCGCCGGAACTCGAAATCAAGGAGTTCACCGATCAGTCCCTGTTTGTGCGTGCGGCCATTGGCGGCGTGCTCAAGGAGGGGGCGGTGGCTGCGGCCCTCACGGCGCTCATGATTCTATTGTTCATCGGCTCCTGGCGCTCCACCGTGATCATCGCCCTGTCCATTCCGCTGGCGGTGCTGTCATCCATCGCGGTGCTCTCTGCGCTTGGGGAGACGATCAACCTCATGACTCTAGGCGGGCTTTCGCTGGCCGTAGGCATCCTGGTGGATGACGCCACCGTCGAGATTGAGAACGTGCACCGGCAGATGGCCTCCGGCAAACCGCTCGAGGAAGCCATTCTGGCGGGCGCCCAGGAGATCGCCCTCCCGGCTTTTGTCTCCACGCTGTGCATCTGCATCGTCTTCGTGCCCATGTTCTTCCTCACCGGGGTTGCCCGCTACCTGTTCGTGCCCCTGGCCGAGTCGGTGGTGTTTGCCATGCTCGCCTCTTATGTCCTGTCCCGGACGCTCATCCCTACGCTGGTGATGTATTTCTACCGCAACTCCCCTTACCACGGCGAGGCGGATCCGGAGCACTACAAGCCCGTGCGCGGCTGGCGCAGACCTTTTGCCGCCTTTCAACACCTCTTTGAGCGCGGCTTCAGCGCCTTCCGCCACTTCTATCAAGGGCTGCTCGAGGGGTTGGTGGCCAAACGCGGCATTTTCATCACGCTCTTCCTGCTCTTCTGCCTGGGCTCCATGGCGATCGTCCCTGAGCTGGGCCAGGATTTCTTCCCCACCGTCGATGCCGGTCAGTTCCGCCTGCATGTCCGCGCACGCACCGGCCTGCGGATCGAAGAATCCGCCCGCCTCGTGGACCGCATCGAGCAGACCATCCGCCGCGAGCTGCCCGCCAAAGAAATCGCCGGGATCCTGGACAACATCGGCATTCCGAACTCGGGCATCAGCCTGTCCTACTCCAACAGCGGCCTCATCGGCACTGGCGATGCGGACATCCTGGTGTCGCTCAATCCAGGGCATGCCCCCACCGAAGAGCACCAGCGGCACCTGCGCTCCGTGCTCAACAAGGAGTTCCCCGGCACCACCTTTTACTTCCTGTCGGCGGACATCGTCAGCCAGACGCTCAATTTTGGTCTGCCCGCTCCTTTCGACATCCAGATCTACGGCCGCGACATGACGGCCAACCGCGCGATCGCCGCGCGGCTGGCGGATAAGGTGCGGCGCATTTCGGGCGCCGCCGACGTGCGCGTGCAGCAGCCGGCCGACCAGCCCCGGTTGCAAGTGGACGTCAACCGGGAGAAGGCGGACCAGATGGGGCTGACCGAGCATGACGTGTCAAACTCAGTGCTGCTCAGTCTCACCGGCAGCGGCCAGGTCTCGCCGCTCTACTGGCTCAACCCCACCGTCGGCATCCAGTACCTCATCAACGTGCGGGCGACTGAAAATGTCATGGATTCGCTGCCCGCCTTGCAGAGCCTTCCCATCAGCGGCAGCCGGGTCGGCGAGGGTGATGGCCAGCTGCTGACGAATCTGGCCACGATTCATCGCACCCAGGGGCCGGCGGTCATATCACACTACAATGTGATGCCAGTGATCGACGTCTTTGGCGGCGTCAGCGGGCGCGATCTCGGCGGGGTGCTGGGAGAGATTCAGCCGCTCATCGATGCGGTCAAGTCAGAGCTGCCGCGGGGGTCTTTCATTCTCATGCGTGGGCAGGCGGAGACGATGCGCAGTTCCTTCATCGGCCTGGGAGTGGGGCTCATCATCGCCATCGTGCTGGTGTACCTGCTGCTGGTGGTCAATTTCCAAAGCTGGCTCGATCCCCTGATCATCATCTCCGCCCTGCCAGCTGCGCTCGCCGGTGTGGCATGGGGGCTCTTCCTCACGCAGACCACCCTCAGTGTGCCAGCGCTGATGGGCGCCATCATGAGCCTGGGGGTCGCCACCGCAAACTCGGTGCTGGTGATTTCGTTCGCCCGGGAAATGCTGCATGGCGGCGAGGTGGATTCCATCAAAGCCGCCATTGAGGCCGGCTCCACCCGTCTGCGCGCCGTGGTCATGACCGCCCTCGCCATGATCATAGGAATGCTGCCCATGAGCCTGGGCCTGGGCGAAGGTGGCGAGCAGAATGCGCCGCTCGCCCGTGCCGTGATTGGCGGTCTCGCCATGGCCACGCTCGCCACCCTGTTCTTCGTTCCTGCCGTTTTTGCCCTGTGCCACCGCAAGCGTGCCTCGCATGCCGTTCCCGCGCCGCCCGCCACAGCGCCCAACCCTGACCTTGCCACCGCCTAATACTTTTCTGCCTCATGAATACCGATACTGAAAGCCTTCCCCTCGGCTCACTTCCGGACCCGTCCCGTTTACCACCCGTTTGCACCCGCCAGCCGCGTCTGGGCTGGCTGCTCATCTTCGTCCTGATCCTGGTGGCGGTGGGCGTCTTCGCCGGCATGAAGCCCCGTCTGCTGCAGCGTGCGCAGGTGGCCGAAGACACGCGCGAACTGGCTTTGCCGAGCGTCGGCGTGGTGCATCCGGCTCCCGCAAGCACCACCACGCCCATGGTTTTCTCTGGCGAACTCAAGCCATTGACCGAAGCCTCCATCTACGCCCGTGCCAGCGGTTATGTCCGGGAATGGAAAGCGGAGCTCGGCGCCCACGTGGTCTCCGGCCAGCTCCTGGCCAATCTCGACACCCCAGAACTCGACAGCTCGCTGAGGCAGGCCCGCGCGGTGCTGGTGCAGGCCGAAGCCGCACACGCCCTCGCTCAAATCACCGCCGTGCGCTGGCAGAAGCTGGCGGCTGACAAGGCTGTGAGCACACAGGAGGTGGATGAGAAGAAAGGGGATGCCGACCTGAAGAAGGCCGCCGTGGACGCCGCCCATGCCGATGTGCAGCGGCTCGAAGAATTGAGCAGCTTTGCCCAGATTACCGCGCCATTTGATGGCACCATCACCGCCCGCAATCTGGATGTCGGCCAGCTTGTCACCGCCGGTGGCACCACCCAGCTGTATCGGATCGCCCAGACCAGCAAGCTGCGCGTCTTTGTGCGCATCCCCCAGTCCTATGCACATGCCGTCAAGGTGGGCCAGACCACCGAACTGACCGTGCCCGAGCAGGTCGGCCACACTTTCAAAGGCAAGATCGTGCGCACCGCCGGGGCGATTGATCCCGCCTCGCGCACCCTGCTCACCGAGATCGAAGCGGACAACCCCAAAGGCGAACTTTTCGCGGGCAGCTATGCTCAGGTCGCCCTCACTGCGGTGAATGATGAGGCATCGCTCACCGTACCGTCCAATACCGTGCTGTTCCGCGCCCAGGGCAGCCAGCTCGCCGTGCTCGACCCCACCGGCAGCCACGTCTCCCTCCGCGCCGTCAAACTGGGCCGTGACTTCGGCGCCCATATCGAAATCGTCAGCGGCGTCGCAGTGGGGGAACGGGTGGTGCTCAACCCCTCCGACTCACTCGTGGATGGCCAGGAAGTGCGTGCGGTCGACATCAAGGAAGACGCCAAGCCCGTCGAGAAATAATCGGGCCGGTGCGCGGCTTGAGTGCGGTGTGTTGCGATTTCCACCGGAAGTGATGGTGGGGAAGGGCCGTGCGCGTCCCCCCTGGGATCTGGGCAATTCTAAGCCTGCGAGGGATCGGGTCACACCGGCTCCGGGCAGGCCAAGATGTTTCATCGTGCCCGCGGGTGGCGGGTTTAGAACAGAGGTAACATGCCTCACTGTTCCTTGTTAGGTGATCACCCCATACCGAAACTGCATTGTCATGTCGTAGGTTTAATCGTGTCAGTCGAATCACCCCCAGTTTAACCCGAAGACAAGACAGCAAGCCATGAAATACCAACTGCTCATTTTAGTCCTGCCGCTGCTGGCCATCGGCTGCGCATCACCACACAGCACCCACCCCCTCGCTCGGGAGGTCATTCGACCCGGTGCCGAACCCGAATATTTTACCGTCAGCGATGACGATGCGGCGATGGTACAAGCCGTCAAGCAGGCTCGCAAGACCGTCCCTACCTTCATCGACGCCCTCCGCCACCCACGTTCCACTCAGCGGAAATTTGAAGTCAAGAAGCCCTTCGTCAAAGACGGTGCCGTGGAGCATATGTGGCTCTCCGACGTAACCTTCAGCGGCGGTCGTTTCCATGGCAAGGTGGACAACCACCCGAGGAAGATCCCAGGTGTGAAAATGGGTGACCGGGTTTCCGTGAACCCCAATGAAATCACCGACTGGGCATTCGTGGACAAGGGCACGCTGGTCGGTGGCTATACCATCCGGCTGCTCTTCTCGGATTTGTCTGCGGAGCGCAAGGTGGCTTTCGAGAAGGAAGCGAAGTTCCACATCACCAACCCTTGATCCGAACCGCTCGTCCCCTCGGAGGAACCCCCATCTCATCCCTTTATGAAAACGAAACAAAAACTTATCCTGCTGGGCGCCGCCATGACGTCATTGCTGTTCAGCAGTTGCGTCGGTACCTATGATGACGGCGAATACGGTGGCGGCTACTCAGGCCCGTACTACGGTGACTACGGCCCCTATTACGGAGGTGGATTTTACGGCTACGGTGACGATCTGATCGTGGGTGGCCGTCGCCATCGTGGCTCCTTTGGCGACCACCACATCTCTGGGCATTCGTTTGGCGGCGGCAGCCATTCGGGCTCGGGCTTTAGTTCAGCTCGCTCGGCTGCCGGGCATGCCCTTTCCGGCTCAGGTCATAGTGGCGGCGGAGGCCACAGTGGCGGCCGATCGCGCTAGCGCCCGGCCTTCATCCATTTAGGCAGGACATTTCCGCCAGAGCGGTCGGAACGAGTGATCATCGTTTCGACCAGGATGGCGGCCAGGTTCGCTCCCTGCTCGGGCAAACCATTGACCCACGGCGGGAAGCGGGGATTGAGCCCGAGCAGGCAGAACTCATCGGTGGCTTCGTTCATCATGACTGCAATCTCAAAGGGGCCTCGCCATTGCAGTTCGGCGATGAGACGCACGCAAAGCCTCTCCAACCTGGGATCGGGTTGGATGAGCTCGCCGGGTTCTGTGTCGCCTGCGCAGCCGGAGGGGGGGAGGGTGCAGTAGAATCCGACCATTCCACCCTCGCCATCGCCGACACCCACTGCGGCGAATTCCGGACCCTGGACGCAGCGCTGGACGATGGCGGGGGCTCCCCATTCCGCCAGCAGGCGCGTGACGGCCGGGATAAACTCCGCTTCGCTGTGAACCTTCATGGCACCGTAGTCCAGACCTTTGACCATGAGCGGATAACCGATTTCTGCCGCTGCTCGCACCGCTCCCAGCGTGCCATAGATCGCTTTGGTATCCGGCACGGCGATACGGCAGTCCCGGGCCAGCGCGGGAAGCCAGCTCTTGGCGCAGCGAGACAGCATCTCTTGATCAGGCAGGCAGGTCATTAGACCGCGTTCGGCCAGTTCGTGCTCCAGCTCAGCGAGCAGCTCGATTTCAACCTCAAGAGTGGGAATGATCAGGTCGGCGGGCGATTGGCAAAGCACTTGGTCCAGCCCCTGCAACCAAGCCCGCGCGCCGGCGGAGGGGTGCGGGATGGAGAAGACCACATCGGGGCCGTCCTCGAAGGTGTGCCCGGCCTCCATCGCGTCGTAAACGAGGCCCACGATGAAGGCATCCGGATAGCTGCGGCGGATCGATCGCACGAGGCCCATGCCGCGCGGGGCTTCCACCTCGCAAAGCAGGCCTCCGATGATGATGCATGGGGGATTCGTGATCATGCGGGCAGGTGGCATTGAACGGACCGTGACAGAGCTTGGTTAAGCATTCATGAGCCGCAGGCACAAGAATCGTAAAGAAAGTGTAAAGTTGAGCCGGAGAAGAGGAAATTGGGCGCATTGAGCAGAACTGGCCGTGTGGATATCGTTTGGCAATTTCTCCATGGCCGTCCTTTTTCATCAGAATTTCCGGTTCAGAAAGTCGCGGCGCTGCCCAGGCGGAACCGCACGAGGCCGTTCATCACGCGCATCCCCTATTCGAGCAGGAATTTGAAGTCGTCCTTGGTGATGACTGCACCTGTCGCACGATCGCCCTCAGCACCGGAGAGCACGCGGTCGAAGAGTTCGCGTTTCCGGGCTTTGAGCTGCATGATTTTCTCTTCCACGGTGTGGCGCATAAGCAGGCGCTGAATGAAGACGGTGCGCTTTTGCCCCATGCGGTGGGCGCGGTCACTGGCTTGATTTTCGACCGCGGGGTTCCACCACGGGTCGAGGTGGAAGACATAACTGGCACGGGTGAGATTGAGACCTGCGCCACCCGCTTTCAAACTGATCAGGAACAGGGCCGGGCCCTTGCCGTTTTGAAAAGCCTCGACCAGCTCCTTGCGCTTTTGCTGCGGGGTGCTGCCGTCGAGCCTCTGGAAGGGGATGCCCGCTTCCTTGAGGTGCTTCTCAAGCTGGTCCAGTGCCTTGGTGAACTGGCTGAACACCAGGGCGCTGTGGCCTTCGTCACGTAGCTCTTCCGCCTTGTCGATGAGGTGCTGCAGCTTGGGCGAAATCTCGGTGTGTGCGGGATCAATGAGGGCGGGGGAGACGCAGACTTGGCGCAGCCGGGTGAGCGCGGCGAGCGCCACGATGCCAGCCTGCTGGGCGGTCTTGTCCTGAAAGGCGGCCAGCACTTCCTGGCGCACCTCCCCGACCGCCCGGGTATAAAAGCGCTTCTGCTCCTCGCTGAGTTCCAGGTGCATGTCGCTCTCCACCTTGGGCGGCAGTTCCTTCAGGATCTTGTCCTTGGTGCGGCGCAGCACAAAGGGCCTGGCGCGGTCAAGCGGATTGAAGATGCCGTTGGGCTGGCGCATGGCCTCCATGAAGGCGCGGTAGTCACCGAACAGGCCGGGCACTGCCAGGTCGATGATGCTGTAATACTCGCCCACGTGGTTTTCCATGGGGGTGCCGGTGAGCACCAGCTTGAAGTGCCCCTCCAGCTGGCGCATGGCCTTGCTGCGTTCGCCGGTCATGTTCTTGACGTTTTGCGCCTCATCGAAAATGACGCAGTCGAAGGGCGTGTCGCGCAGTACCTCGACGTCGCGTCGCGCAATGTCGTAAGTGGTGATGATCACGCCTTCCTTGATGCCGATGAGGCTGCGCCCTTTGCCCGTGTACTCATGCACATGAAGCCCGGGGCAGAAGGTTTTGATTTCGTTTTCCCAGTTGAACAGCAGGGTGGGAGGGACCACCAGCAGGTGCGGTCGTTTCTCGCCGGGATCGCCCAGCGGCTTGACGATGCCCTCTTTGATGGCGGCGAGCAGTGTAATGGTTTGAAGCGTCTTGCCCAGACCCATGTCATCGGCCAGGCAGGCTCCAAAGCCATGTCTGTAGAGGAAAGCCAGCCAGGAGTAGCCCGCAATCTGGTAGTCGCGCAGCGTGGCGCTCACCGCGGCGGGCAGAGGCTCGCGCTGCAAGCGTTCGAAGCTCATCAGCGACTCCAGTACCTGGCGTTCGGATTCCGGCAGTTCACACTCGATGCCATGTTTCGACAGCAGCAGCCAGTCGAGCACCCGCATGCGCGGGATCTTGAAGGGGTCGCCGGGCTTGGAGCCCTTGCTCTGTTCGCCGCGCTGCCAGCTCAGGGTGTGATTCAGGCGTTTGAGCCCCGCCATTGACTTTGCATCGATCACTCGCAGCGCGCCGGAGTCATCCACGAGATGGCCCTGGGAGAGCATGGTCTCCCACTGCTCCTGAGGGATGAGCGCGCCACCACCAGTCACCTCCGGCTTCATTTCAAACCAGTCGAGCGCATCGGCTTTCCGCACGGTGACGCGGCAGTCGAGCGCCATCACCTCGACGGGGGTTTCGGCATAGGTCAGCTGCACACCATGTTTGTGGCAGAGCTCCACGAGTTCGGGCAGGCGCGGCAGGGCTTTGTCGATGAGGGCGACCAGGCCCCTGTTCCCGTCGTCTTCCTCCATGTAATCAGGCAGCTGATCCGGCCACACGGCGCCCAAGGTGCCACGGGCCAGTGCCGTGGCGGTTCGGGCGGACTGGTGGAAATCGGAGACGACGAACCAGCCGTGTTCGTGCGAGGCGCAGAGAACGGGTGGCTGGGACTCGTCGCTTTCTTTGAGCGCCTCTTTCACCAGCCGCACGGCGGCTTTGGCGTGACCGGGCGACTTGAAGCATGGAGCCTCCTCCAACGCCCGCAGGAGCGGGCGGCGGTCCTTGGCATCGCCCGTGAGCCAGCACTCATAGAGGGTCCCTAGCACCGCATCTCGACGCGATTTGGCGCTGAGCAGCGCCCCATCACTTCCCAGCATTTGCAGGGCATCCTCGATGTGCAGCGCGTCATCACAGGAAAACCCGGCGTCTTGGGCATGCACCCGCACCTGCACTTGCAGCACCCGCTTGTCCTGGCCTGGAACGAGTTCAATGGTGGCCGTGGCAGGGATCACGAGAGGTTCGCTCTGCGGCTGTCCGTTCCAGTGCAGCGCGGGAAAGGAATCCGCTTTTTCGCCCGTGCCCCACCAGCCGAAGGCGGAGCTGTTCCAATCTTCGATCAGCACCGGCATCTCCGTCGCCGCTGGCTCCGTCTGCGGCCTCATGAATCCAAAGGCTCGCTGAACACCCAGGGCCGACTTGACTGCATCCCACTGCTGCCAGCTCTGGGTCTGCGGCAGCCGGATCATTTGCTTGGTGGCAGGGAAGTAGATCAGGCTCTGCGCCACCGGCACGAATTCATCCGTCACGGGTCCGCCGTTGCGACTTAGCTTGCGCCGCAGCATGAGGGTCTCGGAGTCCAGGTCCAGCACTGCCGAACCGCGCCAGCCAGTGCTGGCACCAGGATCGACTGACAAAACCTGGCCGGGCAGGTCGATGAACACGTCAAGCCGGCGCGCGGGCAGGGTGAACCATTTCCAGAACGCCTCTTCGAGTGCGTCGATGCCGCCCCAGGGGCTGCAAAAGGCGCGCACCTCCGCTGGCAGTGTGGCAAAGGTATCCTGCACGCGGGTGGCGAATGAATCGCGAAAGCCAAAGAGCTGTGCTCCGGCAGGTTTGATCAGCACGTGCCGTTGCGCCAGCTTTTGCGGGCGCTCTGTGACTACGGCCTGCGCCTCCTGCCGTTGCAGGCGGGTTTTGAGGCGGGCGGCGAGCACCCGGTTGGGGAACTTGCCGAAGGCCCCAAAATCCTTCATGAGGTGCATGCACAACATCAGGCTGGCGACGTGGTGCTGGCAGGGCTGCGGTGCGGCGCAGTCGCATTTCCCGTCCAGTCGTTCCCCATTCAGCCGCAGGCGGTGGACGATGGTGGCCAGGCGCTGGGGAAACTCAAGCTCGATCTGGCCTTCACCAGTCCACGACAAGTTTGAGATGTCGCCCACCGCCATCAGCCCCGCCCCCTGCATTAAGAGGGGTTTCGGAGCCAGCGTCCACAGGGACGTCGGTTGATAGCTTTCGAGCCTGGCCAGCAAATCGCTCATCGGAAAGGGGGATCGTGAGAATAGTGCGAGCAGGGCGACGTGCAATCACTCGCGGAGGATTTCACAGGACAGGCCAAAACACTTGACCCCATGAGCGCCCAAGGGCTATCTATTCACTGGCCGCTACCCCTTGAAGGCAGCATCGACATTCAACCCCTATGGCATTGCACCGATCCTTTCCCAGCGCCCCTCATTCGCTGCGATTTGTGCTGGCCTTCTGGCTGGTGCTTTGGGCGGGACTGGCGGGAGGTGTGGCCATGGCGTTCGACACCGTGGTGCTTGATCCAGGCCACGGCGGCCATGACCGGGGGGCCACGATCGGCTATGTGTTCGAGAAGCACCTCGCTCTTGATACGGCGCGCAGGGTCGAACAGCTTCTCAAGAAAGAAGGAATCCGGGTGGTGATGACCCGCAGCAACGACACCTTCATCCCGCTGCCAGAACGCGCATCCATTGGCAACCGCTATTCCAATGCCCTTTTTGTGGCCATCCACTACAACGACAGCAAGGGCGGTGGTTCCGGCGTCGAGTCCTATTACCATTTCAGCGCCAGCTACTCTCTGTCTGCCTATATCCAGGCCTACCTTGTCAAGCGCACCAAGCTGCCCAATCGTGGAGTGAAGCATGCGAACTTCCATGTCATTCGCAATACCACCCGCAACCCTGCGGTGCTGATCGAATGCGGTTTCGTAAGCAACCCCACCGAACGCTCGCGCATGATGACTGGCGAGTTTCGTGCACGCATCGCCGAAGGCATCGCCCAGGGAATCGTCGCGTATAAAAAGGCGAAGTGATCGGATTGCGGATTGCGGATTGCGAAAAATACGGGGCGCCAGGGCAGCCTTTGCAAAACCGAGTCCCGCGCATGAACATGGCGCATGCGTTTTGTCCCGGCTGCGGCTGCCACGACCTCAGCCACCCTGATCGCTGAACCGGGAACCAGGAACCCTGCACCTTCCCGCCCCACCGACTGCTTAACAACACCGTCACTACTCGCGATGCAGCTTGTAGGGGTACAGCTTGCCGCTGTTCCACTGGCACACATACAGGTCGTCCTTGTCATCCACGCACACGTCATGACAGTTGTGAAAGACGGGTTGGTCTTGCAGCATGAGGTGCAGGCGGCCTTCGGCGTAATCCGGGGCGTGGCCACCGGGATTGGATACCACCTCATTCTGATCGTTGAGGATCGTGACGAAACCCCGGTTCTGCCACATGCGATAGTCATCCGGAAGGGCGCCAAAGCACACGCCGGAGTAAAGATGACGACCAGCGATCACCGGCCGGCTGACATACGCGCCGGGCAGATAGACGCCGCGCACGTGCTTGCCCTCCAGCGTGAACCAGTTGAATTCATTGCGAATCCGCTCCGTGCACAGCAGCAGCGGCTCCGGCCCGCGTGTGTCCAGCGCGATCCCATGCGCCTGCATGAACTTCCCTGGATTGATGGGCTGGGTGCTGCGGCCTCCAAATTTGCTGAGGTACTTGCCAGTCTTGTCAAAACGCAGCATCCACTGCGAGCCATAGCCGTCAGCCACATAAATGTCGCCGTTGGGACAGATGGCAGTTTCGGTGGGGTTGTAGCTGTCGTGTTCGGTATAGGTGCCCACCTTGGCAGGGTGCGGCAGTTCCAGCACGATCTCGCCGGCCAGCGTGGTCTTTACCACACGACCTCCGGTGTCGGTGATATAGAGAAACTCTTTGCCGTCGGCTTCGCGATGCCAGCTTAGCCCGTGCGCGCCGCCGAAACCCAGGGTCCATGAGGCCAGCAATGTACCCGTCTTGTCGTAGATCAGGATGTTGTTTTTCTTGTGGTTCGTGAGCAGAAACAGCCGGCCATCGCCAGCCTGGATCATCTCGTGGCAGTCGTTCACCGGATGCGTCGCCGGATCGGCCCGGCTCCATAGCATGTCCACCCGGTAACGGAACTCACCATGACCGATGATCGTGTTGTGCAAGGGAGGCGCGGTCTTGCTCTGGCTGAATACCCGGGGCACGGCGACAGCGCTGGACGCGAAAGCCGTGGCGGTGGTTTTCAAGAAGCCGCGGCGGGAGAAAGTGGCGGGTGAAGGATGCATGCTCAGTGATACGCCAGATGCCCCTCGACCTTCTCCAATTGAATATCCGCGCGGGCTCGCAACTCAAGCACATTCGCACCCTGCTTCCACACTTCTGAAGGCACCTCGAAATCCACGCGCAGGAGCCGCTGCTTGGGATTGATGACATAAAGGCCCGTTCCACCGGAGGTGGGTTGAGATTTCGGGGAGAAGACTTGGGCGTCCTTCCACTCGGGGTCGCACCTGGGGGAGGCGAGTGCCACGCCGTTAATGCGAACCTCGACAGCATCATCCCGTTCAGGATGAAACACGACGCAGCGAAGGGTGAGGCGATTTTTCGCGGCATCGGGTGCGTCGCTGATGTGCAGGATAAGGTTTGCAGCCTTGCTGTCCTTGGACAGGGACGTCGGCAACGGTGCGGTGTCGTTGCGATTGAAGAAGCCATCAGCCCAGGGGTAGCCGCCGCGCCGTTCGACGGCGAAGACCTTGTCCTTGCCCGCTAGGGTGCGCGGCTCGCCCACCTCGTGGTAGGCGGCCTCATGATTCGCACCGTGCTGCTCGCCGATGACCGCATCCACGCTGGGCGGACCGACAGACCAGTTGAAGGTCACCACACTGTCTGCGCCACGTTGCCAGTGGTTGGCGAAGACACCGCGCAGGAATTCCATGGACTGATTGCGATAGCCATCGGTGGCATGGTGATCGTCAAAGCAGGGCTGTAATTGAACTTCCTTGCCCACTGCGCTGCGAATGCCTTCCACATCGACATCCATGGAGCGTGAGCCCAGCGTCAGCATGTCCACAAGATGCTGCTCGCTCCAGGTTTTCACATCGAAACCGTCTGCATGGCAGCCTGCGAGAGTTTGTGGCACCTTTGCCGAAAGTAGAATGGGACGGCCTCGTTTGATCGCAACGTCCAGCAACATGGTGCGCACCATGCGCATGAACTCGGTGACCTCGCCGCGCAACTCCCACTGCCGCCCTACGGGCAGGCAGGGGACATGCCGTGAGAAATCAATTTGGAAGCCGTCGAAGTCGTATTGCGTCGCCAGTTCGCGCAGGATCGCCACCTTGTGCTCGCGCAGGCCCGCAGCAGCGAGATTCCACATCCCTTGCGGCCACCACGAAGCTGCGGCCACCCAGTCGGGATGCTGCACCTTGAGCGGATGTGGCTGCTTCGACAATCCGCCCTCCGGCAGGCATTCGACTTCGCTGACGCGGTGGTTCCAAAAGACTTCCAGTTTGCGGCGGCGCGATTCCTTCACCAATTGTCCGACCCAGTCCACACCGTCACGCAGCCATTGCTGCAACAGGGGATGATCCACAGGAGGCTCAACCTTGCTGGGGTAAGAAGATCCCAGCGGACTGCCGCCGATGTCCCACCAGATGGCGTCGATCTGGCTGCCCGGCTCGTCTGCAAACGTGAACACCACGTCGCGGAAGCGGTTGAACGACGTGTCGCCACTGCGGTTGAGCTTCCAGTAGCTCCACATGGTGTCATTCGCATCGTATTGGACGATGATGCGCCGTCTCCGGAGGCGCATGGCTTCACGGTGTGCGGCTGGCAGCTCGATCGCCGCCTCAGCCGTCGCCATGCCTTCCATCGCGGAGGCAGTGATGGCGGCGGTGGATGACTGAATGAATTGGCGGCGGTTCATCCATGGGGTACGCATGAGGGCGACGGGATCATACGCCCCGGGTTCGCGGAGTCAATTTCGCCGCCCCTTGCCATCTGGGCAGCCGTCTGTATGAGGCCGGGTTCGGGTGACAAAAAGATTTTCTGAATTTGCTTCACTCACTTTTGGGCCGCTTCTATGGTGGTCTGATCAATGCAAGACCTCATCAAGCACCTTTCCTCAGGACAAAGCCTGAGCCTCAAGCACATCGGCGAAGCCACCGCGTTTTTGACCGACCCGGCGCCCAGCGCGGAAAGGAAGGCAGCGTTCCTCAAGGCGCTCGCCAGTAAGGGCGAGACCCCGGATGAAATTGCCGGGTTCGTGACGGAGTTCCTCAAGCTGGCGGTCGATCCCGGCATTGACAGTGCCTCGCTGCCGGGGCCGATGCTCGATGTGGTGGGCACCGGGGGGGACAAGCTGAACCTGTTCAACATCTCGACCACCGCCGTGTTCATCCTGGCCGGGGGGGGCGTGTGCATGGTCAAGCATGGCAATCGTGGCATCACTTCAAAATCCGGCGGTGCGGATGTGCTGGAGGCGCTGGGCGTGAAGATCGAACTCGAGCCGGAGAAGCTGGCCCGCTGCGCGCGCGAAGTGGGGGTCGCTTTTGTCTTTGCACCGCTGTATCACCCTGCTTTTGCAGGGGTGAAGGACGCGAGGGCGCTGCTCGCCAACGAGGGCCGGCGCAGCATTTTCAACATCCTGGGGCCGCTGCTCAATCCCGCAAAGCCTGAGTATCAGCTCGTCGGCGTGTTTGACCCCTCGCTTACAAGCGCCTTCGGCGAAATCCTGCGCAAGCTGGGGCGCAAGAGCGCCTGGGTCGTGCATGGCAACGCGGGTGAAGGCCTGGGGATGGACGAGCTCTCCACGCTGGGCACTAATGAGGTGGTGCAATTGAAGGATGGGAACCTGACCACGCTGACCCTTGACCCGGCAGAGTTAGGCTATGACCGGCCGAGGCTTGAGGACCTGGCTGGTGGCGATGCCCCTGTGAATGCAGACTTGCTCGAAGGCATTCTTGCCGGTCGGATCAAAGGTCCGAAGAGGGACATTGCCGTGCTCAATGCAGCTGCCGGCTTTGTGATCACAGGCAAGGCGCGGGACATCGGCGAAGGCAGGCGGCTGGCCGAAGATGTGCTTGATCGGGGGGCCGCGCATGCCCGGTTGCGTGCCTTGCAGGATTTCTATTGAGCAGATTCTGTTGGCGTTCATTTGCGAAAGGTCGTCACGCTTCGTCGTGTTTACGGCGCATGCACCCCATGGTCCGTCTGCTGCTGCTGCTTTGTCTGAACGCCTCCCTGGTGGGCCATGCGGCGGAAGCGCGGCGGCCAAACATCCTGTTCATCATCTTCGATGACCTGGGCTGGCAGCATGTGGGCGCCTACGGCTGCAACTGGGTGAAAACGCCCCATTTTGACCGCGTCGCGAAGGAAGGGGTCCGCTTCACCAGCGCCTTCACCTCGAATCCGAAGTGCAGCCCCTGCCGGGCCACGGCGTTGTGTGGCCGCAACACCTGGCAGCTTGAGCATGCGGTGAATCACAATGGCTACTTCCCAGCAAATTTTGAGACCTATCCCGATCTGCTGGAGAAGGCAGGATACATGGTGGGCCTGACCGGTAAAGGCTGGGGGCCGGGCGATTTCAAAACGGTGGCCAAACGCACCCGCAACCCCGCCGGCCCTTCTTTTGATGAGGCCAGGGCCAGGCCGCCGACGACCGGCATCAGCAAGGTCGACTATGCCACGAATTTTCAGACCTTCCTCGCCCAGCGCAACAAGGCCGCCCCGTTCTGTTTCTGGATGGGCTTCCACGAGCCGCACCGCCCGTATGAGCTGCATTCCGGCGTGCGCCTGGGCAAGAAGCTGGAAGATGTCACCGTGCCATCCTACCTGCCTGATGTCTCGGCGGTGCGCGGGGACCTTGCCGATTATGCCATCGAGGTCGAGTGGGGCGATGCCCAGATTGGCCAGGCACTCGATGCCTTGACCGCGGCGGGTGAACTTGACAACACCCTGATCGTTGTGACCTCCGATCATGGCATGCCGTTCCCCTACGTGAAGGGGCAGATCCATGAGGACGGCTTCCACATTCCCATGGCCATGCGCTGGGGCGGCATCATCAAACCTGGCAGGGTGGTGGAGGACTTGATCAACATGCGCGACCTCGCCCCGACCTTCATGGAAGTGGCGGGTCTCAAGCCGCATGCCCAGATGACGGGCCGGAGCCTCGCCAGCCTGCTGCGCTCCCCCCAGTCCGGCTGGGTGGAGAATCGCGACACCATGCTCATCGGCAAGGAGCGGCACGACATCGGCCGCCCGCACGACCAGGGCTATCCGGTGCGCGCAATCCGCACGAGGGACTTCCTTTACGTCCACAACTTCAACCCGGAGCGCTGGCCGGCCTGCGATCCGGACACCAATTTTGGCAACTGCGATGATGGTCCCACCAAGGAGGTCATCAAGCTGCTGGGCCCGGGCAACTACTTCTACGAGCTGTGCTTCGGCAAACGCCCACCGGACGAGCTATACCGCCTGGCGGATGATCCCGAAGGCGTGCGCAATCTTGCCAACGACCTCGCCTTTCTCCCCAAACTCACCGAGCTGCGCGACCGGATGATGGCGATGCTCAAGGAAGAGCAGGATCCGCGCGCCCTCGGGCATCCGGAAATCTTTGACACATACCCGTACACGGGAGGGCGCGCCAAGGGCTACGAAACGTGGCTCAAGAAGCAGGACGAGAAAATCAGCGTCGAAGCCGAGGCGCGCGGGGCGGGGATGAAGGGCGCGAAGACAGGCAAAGAGCCTGTGCCTTAATGTTGCCGCAGCAGTTGCGCGGTTCTAGACTTCCCTTATGGTTTCGGACTCCTTCCATGTCCGACCCGATTCAAAACCGCCGCTTCGTTACCGCCGCAGAAAAGGTGGATTTCCTCTCACCTTGGACGCTCGAGGAATGGCTTTGCCGCCCGGACATCGTCAACAACGAGCACCTCATGATGGTGCGCGCGAACATGGAGCCCGGCAAAAGCCATCCCTTCCACAGTCATCCCACCCGCGAAGAGATCATCTATGTCGTCTCCGGCAAGGCTGAGCAATGGGTGGGCCGGCAGAAGCGCGTACTCAATCCGGGCGACATCGCCTTCATCCCCGTGGGCGAGGTTCACGGCACCTGGAACCCATTTGATGAAAAACTGGTGTTCCTGGCCATCCTCTCGCCCGCCAAGGCCGACGAACCAGGGATTGTGGATCACTCCGACGAGGAGCCGTGGAAATCGTTGCGCTGCGCGTAGCGCAGGCTGAAAAGCTGAGTGCGCAGTGCTCAGTTCCCAGTCAGATCTTCCATACACGCATTGAGCACCAGGCACTCCCGCACTCATCTTTTTCCTCCCCCAATGACCACCCTCTCCCGCATTCAAAACAAGGAAGCCCGCATCGCCATCCTCGGGCTCGGGTATGTCGGCCTGCCTCTGGCGCTGAATTTCAACCGCAACGGTTATCATGTGATCGGCCTGGACGTGGATCAGAAGAAGGTGGACGCGATCAACGAAGGCCGCAGCTACATTGAGCACATCCCGGCGGCGGATATCGGTGGAATGCAGGCCAAGGGCCTTTTGCAGGCCACCACGGACTTCTCGCGCGCCGCTGAAGTGGATGCGCTGATCATCTGCGTGCCCACGCCGCTGGACAACCATCATGAGCCGGATTTGAGCTACGTGATCAACACCGTGGAATCCGTCTTGCCCTACCTGAAAGCCGGCCAGGTGCTCAGCCTGGAAAGCACCACTTATCCCGGCACCACCGCAGAAGAGCTGCATCCGCGCATCGAGGCCAGGGGCTTCACCATCGGCAAAGATTTCCATCTGCTGTTTTCCCCAGAGCGCGAAGATCCGGGCAACAAGGACTTCCCCAGCCACAAAATTCCCAAGATCGTCGGGGGCACCACCGCCGCGTGCCTGGAAGTGGGCCGGGCGCTGTATCAGGCGGCGTTTGAGACCGTCGTGCCCGTCAGTTCCACGCAGGTGGCGGAATTTGCCAAGCTGCTGGAGAATATTTATCGCAGCGTCAACATTGGTTTGGTGAACGAACTCAAGATCGTGGCGGATAAAATGGGCATCGACATCTGGGAGGTCGTCGATGCCGCCGCCACCAAGCCCTTCGGCTTCAAAGCCTTCTACCCAGGACCCGGCATTGGCGGGCACTGCATTCCGGTCGATCCGTTCTATCTCACCTGGAAGGCCAAGGAGTATGGCATTCACACCCGTTTCATTGAGCTGGCAGGGGAGATCAACGAAAGCATGCCCCTCTACGTCGTGCGCCAGGTCATGAACGTGCTCAACAAGCGCCGCAAAGCCATCAACGGCAGCCGCGTTCTGGTCATGGGGCTGGCTTACAAAGCCGATGTGGACGACGAGCGCGAGTCACCCAGTTTCGACATTCTCGAACTGCTCCGCGAACACGGTGCCGAGGCGGACTTCCATGACCCGCACGTGCCGGTGATCCGCCCCGTGCGCAAGCACCCCTACTGGCGGGGCCGCAAGTCCGTCGAGTGGACCCAGGATTGCGTGGCAAGCTATGACTGCGTGATCGTCTGCACCTGGCACAAGATCTTCAACAGGGACGAACTGATTGCCTGGGCGGATTGCATCGTCGACACGCGCAACGCTCTCGCCGGATGCCCAAGCCGGGCCGGGCAGGTGACGAAGGCATAGGCCCAGCCAATGGCCTGAACACCGACTCTCCGCGCTGAGCGGTCGGACCGCTACTGCTGTTGATCCTGATCCTGGTCCTGTTGCCGCTGCCGTTGGTAATACTGCTGATTGGCCCGATCCTGGGCATTGCCAATCGCCGCCCCACCCACGGCACCCGCGCCAGCCCCGATCGCGGCACCTTCAAGCGCACGACCGTTCGCAGCACCGATGAGGCCTCCGATTGCAGCTCCCTGGAGAGCGCCAAAGGCGGCCCCTGCCTGAGTGTTCGGACCGGCATCCTGGCATGCCGTAAGATTCAAAACGAGAGCTGCTGAAACGACTGTAAACACGTGCTTTTTCATAGTTTGCTGGGATTGGGGTGATTTGGATGCCGTAACGCGACGATCTATTCAAAATCGGCTGACGGAATTTCTCCATCCTGCTCACTGATACGGCGCAACCTGGCTTTCGGTCTCATTTTTGCGAACGCAATCCCGCCGCTTCCGCTCTCGGCGCCCTATGCGGCCGGGACTCCACCTCACACCCTTACCCCGCCTTGCCGGTCTGTGTCGTCGACGCTCGCAATAGCCTCGCCAGCGAAACAGCCCAGTCAACCCACTGACTGGACTGCCTCACTCAGGCTAAGCGCAATGCCGTTAAGTAATAATTAAGACATGTGAATCAATTTGCATGTGGGTGGGTGGATGGAAGCGACTCACCAAGCCGAAGGATCGTTGACGCTGAGTGAGCGCATCGAAGAACTCATGGGGAAAGCCGGCGGGCAGGTTCCCGGCCTGGAT
>Ga0209697_10000760_pt1 | contig 53044 bp, 36 predicted proteins | sample AliMusrvi5mmetaG_FD_184115 | JGI IMG/M metagenome (GOLD analysis project Ga0209697, IMG submission 184115) | Freshwater lake bacterial and archeal communities from Alinen Mustajarvi, Finland, to study Microbial Dark Matter (Phase II) - Alinen... | ecosystem: Environmental > Aquatic > Freshwater...
TACTGGACCGTACAGGCAAAGAGTATCCCATTATCACCCTGGAGGAGTATCTTTACAACGATTTTTATTCCAGTCAGATGCGTTTTGTGCGCGTCAACAAGGCCGAATACGACCGCTTCAAGGAACGAAATCCGGAGACCATCGAGAAACTGAAGCGCGAACGCAAGATGGTGCTGATCATGGAGAGCAACAACCTCAACAGCCTGGGCGAGTTGCGTGCCTTTTTCCTGGAACTGGATGCCCATATTTGCAAGATCCCTGTAATCATACACAGAGCATACAAGAAAAATAACTACGAGGATCTATTGCTGGCGGCCTGTACCGATCTGGGCGGACTGTTTATCGATGGATACGGAGATGGCATCATGATTTCCAATTCCGGCAATATCGGATACAATGAATTGAAAAACCTCTCCTTCGGAATCCTTCAGGCTAGTCGGATGCGGGTGACCAAAACGGAGTTCATCTCCTGTCCGGGATGCGGACGAACCCTTTTTGACTTGCGGGAAACCGTAGCCGAAATAAAGCGCAATTTCAACCACCTTAAAAATCTGAAGATTGGGGTGATGGGTTGTGTCGTCAATGGTCCGGGCGAAATGGGCGATGTAGATTACGGTTATGTAGGTGCCGGAAAAGGATCCATCAACTTATACAAGGGACAGAAACTGATTCAGCGCCACGTTCCGGTTGAGCATGCGGTGGAAGAGCTGAAGAAATTGGTCAAGGAGAATGGTGAGTGGAAGGAGCCAAAACGATAGGACGAGCTTGAGAGCTGGCGAAGGGATGAAAGCTAACTTTGAAATAGGATTCGTGCAAAATCTGCTCATCCGCTACCCAAATTTTTCAAGATAATCCGGTAATTTTTGCCTCAGCGTTCCTGAAGAGATGTGCAGTACCTTCATCCCAAGCTTTGCTGCTGCATCCGTGTTAATTTGAAGATCATCAATAAACAGGGTCTCCGTTGGATCGATCTGTGCATCCTGCAGCACAGCGTAAAAAGCCTCAGGATTGGGTTTCCGGAAGCCGATCTCGTGGGAATAGTAACATTTTTCGACTATCTGGCCGATGGAGAATCCGTGTGATTCCTCGAAGATCTCCCTGAATCTTTTCACGTGAATTTCATTGGTATTGCTAAGTATGTAGAGCTTGTATCTCTTTCGCAGCTCTTTCATATACTCCACATTTTCAACAGGGAAATCAAGCAGCATCGCATTCCAGGCAAAATCAATCTGCTGGTCGGAGGGATTTCCCGGTAGGACCTGCCTCATCCTTTCCCGGAATTGTTCTGTCGTGTCCACTCCCGTTTCCAGGTTCTCAAAAATGAGGTACCCACTTTGTGTTATGCCCTGCCAGTTCTCCTCTGCCCATCCCAACTCGGCGAAAGCTTTTCGGGTTTTGGACATATCCAGATGAAGGAGGACTCCTCCCAAATCAAAAAGTATATTTTCCAGCATAGGCAGAAGTGAGGAATATTTTGTTTGAAATGTTAAATCCTAAACCCGTTTTTTTCAGATCCTGGAAGGAAGGCGCACGAACTGTCATTCCAATGAGACTATTTTTTCATTGTTTCACGCAAGGCCTTCTCATTTTCAGCCGACCAATACCTGCAGTCGAGCTGGATAAAGACGGAAGAATAGGGTATGACCTCCTCCGTTTTAAGTACCACTACTTTGAAAAGTTTGGAAGCCTTGTCGATTTTCACAAATACGGAGTCGTGCAGAAGGGTTTGAGGGACAAGGTCCTTCAGATTCTTCTGCAGCTGTTTCCGGTAGCTTTCAATGTAGGGGACCATTTGGGGCGTAATGAATTCCAGCTCCTTGTCAGTGTAAACGTTGGGACGTACGTGCAGGGAACGATCGATTTTCTGAAGGGTGAACTGAAGGACATCCTGCAGTGATTCTCCGGTATTAATCACCGTAATGCCGGTTGCTGTTTGGGCCGGAAAGGCTTTGTCTACTACCAGAATCCAATTTCTGTGTCCCAACAAAGGGAGTTGATCGTTCAGCTGATCCTTCCATCCTTTTTCAGAATCGGCTGATTTACCGGGAAGAAAAAAATCACAGGAGCTACAACAAAGAGCCAGAAAGAGTAAATAAAAACAAATTTTCTTCATGATGGAGCGGTTATTTAGTTTTTTCATGTAGTGGAAAGCTGTTACCACGAAGGTACACAAACTATTTATTTTAGAAGCAGAGGCTGCTTTTTCCAAAATCTTTGGAAGTAGCTACCGCGATCCCCCGTTGATCGTGTTTGTCAACGGCACAATAAAAGTGGTAGACTATACCCTTGTAATGAACGACGGAGGATTTATGCGCATAGAGATTGTCGTAATACTCAGAAGGAGCCACAAGGTCTGCTCCACTCCAGTCGGTCCAATGCAACAAATCATAGGAACAGGCAAAGCGATTGAAGGCCCCACCTTTTTCTTTCCAGAAAGCTCCAAAATAGAACATTACCCAGAGGTGGCCCATCTTTCGGATCTGTGCATCGCCTGTGATTCCCATGTGGTGATCGAGTACCGGATTTGCACCGTATCGTTTCCAATGGACCATGTCGGCTGAAATTGCAATTCCTACCCTTTCGGCCGACCTTGCCGTGTCCAGATTGTTTCCCTTGGCATTGTAAAACATCACAAAGGGCTGCCCAAGGATCTTGTTCTTGTCCCAAATAACTGAACTTTTGTAGAGGACTTGGTTGTCCCACCAGGAACTCTCTGGATCACTGGAAGTCAGCACAGGTTTCTGTTCCGTTTGCCACTCCTTCCCTGCATTGATCCGCTTTTTTGTCGAGGCGATGCCAATGCTGATTGGGGGTGTTTCGTAGCCCCTTGACCCGCCTCCAATGTAGGAGAGCCAGTACCTGCCCTTGTATTTTCTGACTCCCTGCAACCCCTTCCAGTCAGGATCAACCAGGGCCAAATATCCTGCACGCTGGTTACAATCCCAATGTGTACTGTCTGAGAAGGAGAGGATTCTGTTTAACGTTTTCCAATGGAGCAGATCTTTGCTTTCGGCGATCCAGGTTTCATAGCCTCTCCCTGCTTTGCCCAATGTGCCATCAAACACAATGTAGGTCATGTACCATTTGTGGTGGTACCTGAACACCGTGGGAGAGTCGGTTTTGTGATCATCGTTGTCCGGACGAACCACCAGCCCATATTTGAATGGGGTTTTGATGGTTTCATAGACCCATTGCATGGTATCCCGGGCGACGACTCGTTGACCAAAACTAGCCAGTCCACAGAAAATCAGGCACAGGACAAGCAATAATTTGATGGGTGTCATAAGACCATTTTCATGTTACCTGTTCGAAATCATACAAAAGCAGAAACCCATTTTAATTCTGTGAAATCAAACTGAAGGGTTCAAACAATCCATAATCGAGCAGATAATATTTATCAATCGATGGAAGTGAGGCAGGAGCAACATCCCAGTCTCCTGGTCCGATGATCCATTTGCCGGCACTGCTTTTGTAGAAGAAACCGAAGGTATTTTTCAGGCTACCGATCACTTCTATCCCAATTTCATTTTCCCCGGAATGGAGGTTGGCAGGAAGTTCAAATTCATAGGGAGTTTTGGTGATCAACCCGGTCTTCACACCGTTCAGGTAGACTACCGCCATGGTACCATTCCACTTGTTAAGCTGGATTTTGTAGGATTTACCTTGTTGCAGCGTCTGGTACTTCTGGGTGTAGAGCACTTTTTGTGCATAGAACGGATACCCCTGTGTTTTCCACGAACCCAGGGCATTCAGGGTGCCGTTTGTAACTTCAAAGCCCTGTTTCAAAGGAATCAGCTTGAAATTTCCGATCAGGTAAGCAGGCATAATTTCTGCGTGTACCGACATTTTCCCCGCTTTTAGCGTGAGGGTATTTTCCCCTTTCTGAAGATGGTCTCCGACCGGGAATCGGTAGAATTCTCGATCAATCCACCACTTGTCTGACCTGGAGAGTTTCACTCCGTTGAGGAAGAGGTCCCATAATTCGGGCCTTTCGATGACCACATCTGTGGTTGCCAGGCTTTGGAGATTGGCAGTTGCTGCGACATTGAAATGATAGGACACTTCAAACCCGGAGCCTGTTTTGAAGGTATCGAGGGCCATATAATCCTGCCGGTACTGAATCTTGTGCTGCCAGGGATTGCCCATTTTGAATCCGCTGCTGTCGAATAATGCATGCATGGCTTTCATGAAATAGGTTTCCTTCAGATCGAGTTTTTTTCCTTTCAAGTCTACAAAATCTATCACCAGTACATTGTCTGCCTCTTGTTTTACCGAAGTCTCCATTTTTTCGGTTACAAGACTTTCAATGGGAACGGCATTCCCTGATGCTTCGGAAGGAGCTGAGGAAACAGATGCCACAGCCATTGCCGAGGTATTGGTCTTCGTCAGGAAATAGAGTGCGCTTCCGATGGGCTCTAGTTGCAGGTCAAAAGTGATCTGACCATTATCGGATTTTACAGGAACCAAGCTACAATTTCCGGTAGTCAGATCCACTTTGACCAGACTCTTGCCACTTCCGGTTACAGTGGCCGTAACTGTGCGTGCCGTATCCGTGTTGACAAAGAAAAGCAGTTCCCCATCACGAAGGATCCGGCGCTGGTGATAGAGTTCCCCCTGAAGTGGCAGGGATTCCGTGATTTCAAAGTCGGGATCGGTGAAAGCGGCTTTGCTGGTTTCATCTTCTGTCGATTTCGCATAAGTCCACTGTTTGGGAAAGGCAGTCATCAATTCCGTAACCATTTTGCCTTCCAGACCATCTACCCTTGGAATGTTTGTGGTGAAGGAGAGAATCCTTCCTCCCTGAAGCAGGTACTCTTTCAACAATTTATAGGTTCCTTTGTCCAGATTTTCAAGCGTGGAGGGAAGAACAACGAGGCCGTAACTCCGGTTTCCAACTGCCAGTTTACCATTCTTTACCGATCCGATGGTGCGTAACACCAATTCTGATCCCAGGTCATATTCGAAGTGGTCCCTTTCCAATTGGTAAATGAATTTTTTGAAATCCTTTTGAATGGTGTCGATGGTGGGATTCTTCACAATTCTTGAAAAATAGCTCCAGGCAGTGGTATTTGGCTGAAGAACCAGCGTTTTGTTGATCTGTTCGCCTGAAGACATAGCCATGGAGATGCGACCGATGTAGTCACCCATTGGCTTGTAGTTTTCCCACCAGGGTTCGTGGTAGGAGAAACTTGGCGGATAATCGAATTTACGTACTCCCTTAATGGTAAAATAGGAGAGGTGCTGGTTTACAAAATTGACTCCCAAAACAACTTCCCAGTCGACCAATCGTTTGAAATTGGCGAAGTTAATTTCCCAGCCAGCCCCACCGTATGTTTCACTGAGTGTCCTGTTGTGACCGGCCTGATTGGCGGCACTGTGCAGTTCGCGCAAGGCTCTGGTATTCCCGAACTGCCCTCCCAATCCACCTGGGGTATAAGTGTTTCCAAGCATATCTACGGCAGGTTGCTGGTGATAAAGATAAAAGGAGGATTCATCGGAACCGTCGGTTGGAACCGGCCAGCCATGCTCCCAGTAATGGCCGGTCCAGGCAAGGTGATTTTCTTCGCAATATTTGCTGTATGGCTTGGCCCACCTGTCGATGAACATCTCCAGAATCGTGGTATAATAATCGTGGCGAATCTTCTTCCAGTCACCGATTTCGTAAACCAGCGAAGGAAGATTGATCCTGAGGTCATAGCCCCAGCGCGTCAGAAATTCTCCAAAAAGATCGGGAGTCCACCTGTATGAGGTTCTGGAGCCCAGTGCAGCCTCCAGATTGGGCTCATCGGTGAAGATCCCCGGAAGGGTATTTCCAAAATCTGCCTTGTTGTATTTCTCATAGCCTTTCATGGTAATCTCCAGAAATTTCTGGGTCACCCCCTTGTAGAGCAGGTCAACATAAGGGAAATTCCCCATCCAGTATCCTTTTTTGGCATAGGTCTTGGTGAAAAGATAGAATTTTCCGGTATGCCCCTGTTCCTCTTTCAGGCTGGTTGAAATATCCAGAAAGCCATTTTTTTGCTGTTTGAGCACCACCTCATAACGGGTGGTATCTGTCTTGAGGGTATCCTGTATCTGGCAACTGAGTCCGGTGCCATGTGTGTAGGAATCGGGCATTTCTGCCGGGACGTGACCTCCTGCGAACCCGCTTGGATAGCTGTTTTCATCATAGATCCAGACTTTCATTCCCAGCTCTTTCCCTTTTTGTACGGTATAATCGAAGAGATGATGCCAATCTTCGGAAATGTATTCCGTGATCAGTCCCGGTCTGGGATGAATGAAAACACCTCCCAGTCCACCCTCTTTGAACTTTTTCATGTGGAAATCGATCCCCTCTTCGGTAATTTTATCGTTCCAGTCCCACAAAGGGGCACTGCGGTATTCGGAGGGAGGGTCCTGCAGTTTGGCTTGCAAAGAGGCAAAATCATTGATTTTGCTACTCCCATTATTTTGTTCCTGTTTGCATCCGGGAAGGATTAACAGAGCCAGACCCAGGATCAGTAAAAATGAGTTTGGTAAATGATGCCTTTGTCTCATGATATTAGTTGTTAGTTAGTTGTTGCATTCTATGTATGGGGAGGTTTTGGCGGAACGATAAGAACGACCTATCAATTCTAAAATTCTGCCGCAATGGGATGACTCCACGTACTTCCCTCTCAACTTTTCCACCCAGTCTTCCTAGTCCTCCAAGTCTTTCCAGTGCAATGGTTTTAAAGTCATTGCTCTTCCTGCAGGATTGTAACGGGACCCAATAGTCCTGACTTTAACAAAGATGCATCTTTTTTGTAAAAACTGTATGAAGCAAAAGTGAATCTTTGAGAAGTGCGGAGTTGGTTCTTCTGCATCCAATCTGGCCAGGCGTGGTTACTGATGCCATCTGAAGGGTATTTTTCGTCTCCGATCAGTCGGTTGGGCCACAAGTTAACGACCCTGATATTCAGTGTATTTTCACCTGCCTTGACTGCTTTGGTGATGTCCACACTCCAGGGTGCCGTCCATAGGGTTCCAAGGCTGATACCGTTGAGGCTCACCTCAGCGAGGTTGTACACCTCTCCCAAGCTAAGCAGAAGAGGTGCTTGTGAAGCGAGCATCTTTTCTGAAAGGGTAAAAATTTTATGGTAGCCGACGGTTCCGGAATAGTATTTTATCCCCTCCTCTGTTCTTTGGTTCCAGGCTTCCAGCTTGTTGAAAAGAATCTCGGCTGGTCCTCCCATTTTCGGATCAAAGTTTAGTATCCAGGATCCTTCCAGGGTCAATAGTGTTTTTTGGATTGGGAAATTTTTGACGGAAGTCGATTTTGGCTTTGTTGTGTTATTGTTCTTCGAATCGAAAAGGATAAAAAAACTTTGGTGGGATTCAAATTGAATTGGAATGGTTGTGATCTCCCCGTTTCCGGTAAAGTCATTCAACTGTCTGGTTTCCCCGGATAGTGGATTCCATAGCTCAGGTGTTCCGGACGCCACCCTGAAACGGCAATTGGCAGTAATTTTTTCGCCGGAACGGTTGGAAACGAAATAGAGGTCTGATCCGTCCAGGTTACGGTGAGCATACCTCACCGGTCCATCAGAACTAAAATCGGGTTTTACTTTCAACTGTTCCAATATTTCAGCAGTCAAATCATAGGCAGGATAGGGTCTGGTTGAATCCACTGCCGTGAAGCTGGTTCCTGTGAAAATGGTGCCCAAACCACAGGAAATGGCCTGCAAACTTCCCGGCAGGGTGTCACTTTTCCAAATCTTGCCTGCGGTCACTTCAACCTCCTGGTCACAAGCAGGGAAGTTGACAAGGCTAGGTGATTTTTTGGGAGGTATTCCGGCCACATTGGCTCCTTCACGAATCAATGATTCGATTTTTTTCAGCAATTCCGGTGTCATGGTTTCGATCTGAGGCAAAACCAGCAGTTGGTAGCTCCCGCCATTTGGAAACATAATTTTGTGATTCTTTACCGAAGCCTTCGCGAGCATTCCGGGAGCACAACCATCGAAATTGTAACCTTTCCGGTCGGGTAGGGTGTCGTTGCCTTCCAGTGCGGAGAGGGGCGGCCGAAAGACGTGGGGAGCTCCTTCGGGAGTAAGGTAGAGGATATCTGCTACATTTTTTCCCTGTTGCAAAAGATAGGAGCATCGGGCAATGTAGGTGTGGTAAGCCTTGGCCATGGGCCACCAGGTCTGATTCCGGTCCCAGTGCACGCCATAGGGGCCCATGGTCATGCCTGGTTTCAATTTTTCATCAAGGGGTTGATGGGCAAAGGTGTGGTAGAAAAATTTATTGATGCCTGTGGCAAAGGCCCAATCGCCCTGGTCTTTGATTGCATCGGGATAAAGCTTCCATCCTTCCGATTTTTCAGCCGTAAAAGCCTCGGCCTGTACAACAGGTTTGCCTTGCACATGGGCGATGGAAGTGGCTTCGATACAGCTGAACGAGGTATTGTAGCCGTAATTTTTGCTCCAGAACTCACACATTGGCACATCTGCAACGGCTCCCAGTTCAAGATCTGCAGCAGGGTTCATGTCATAGGGTTCGACCGAGAGCCGCAAGCCGCTTCGCTGGCCCAGTGCCTTGAAATGTTCGGCGTGATTCTCGACCACAAGTTCCTGTGCGGTTTTGCGAACATCCCAAAGGAATCGTTCACTGATTTCACGAGATCCTACAATGGACCCGTTGTAGGTTGGAAGAAAGGGAAGCAGATCGTATTTTCGTCTTTTTTGAAACTCCTGACGGAAATTGGCGGTCCAGTTTTGTGCCCCCATCTCCCAGCTATCGATGTGAATCATCTTCCAGCCACCTGTCGTAGTGCGATTCAGGGCTCCTGTTTTTTTGAGCAATTTACCCACGAAAGCCTCATAATGCAGGTTGAAGGCAGTTGTATCCATTTTATCACATTCGAAACCTAGTCCGGGTTGGGGAGCCGGCCTTGTAACGGCTCCATTGTTGCGGACTCCCAGACGCTCGATGGTCCAGTTCCCGGCGGGAACCTCCCATTCCAGGGTGCCGTCTTCCTTCATAAAACGGCTGATATCTAAAATACTGTCTTTTTGGATGATCGATTCCTTTGCCGTTTCAGGATAGATCAAAGGAGTTGGGAGAAAAGATTTTACCCCTTTTACGGAGGAGAAGGGTGCCCGGTAGTAGAGGGCCTTTTCATCCACCTCCGGGATTTTTGCCGATGGAGTGGGTGTCCGAAAAGCCAGCACGGTTACGTCCTGGTAGTAGGCTTCCCATTTTTTCCTAAGAGAATCCGTCAGGGCACCGTATCCAAAATAGGGTTTCTTCGGTTTGGGAGTGGCCAATCTGGCGTTGAAATGCATGGGTCCATGGAGGAGCGTATCGGCTGCCACCAGATGTTGCATAGAATGTTTCGGGTCGACCCAGGGACCGCCGCTTCCGGCCCAACCTGGTCCCGATCCCAGGGTTAATGTAATCCCCAGCCTTTCTGCCTCTCTAACGGAATATTTGAATAGCTCCTGCCATTCGTCACTCAGAAAAGTGATGGGGCCTCTGGGAATGCCCACATTGACTTCCAGAAAAATGACGCTGCCAATTCCTGCCTCTTTCATTGCCTCCAGATCTTTTGTCATTCCCTCCCGGGAGAGGTTTCCATCCATAAAATACCAATAGACTCCTGGACGGGTCGAGTCTGGTGGAGTGACAAATCCCTTTTGCATCCGGATCTTCTGGCCTGAAGTGGCATCCTCGAATGATCCTTTTGCCTGACTATTGGAATAGGACAATAGAAGGAAAAACAAAAAGAAAAGGAATTTTTGTTTCGTTTTAGCAGTCATTTGGTAGTAGTTTGCAATAGATATACTGGATCAGGGCATTTATCGCACAAACGATAAAGTTAGGAAGAAATTGGCATTATTTTACCAATAATTGTCTGAATGAAACAGCTTTCCGAACAAGAATCGGTGAGTGCCCCGAATGATATTTGATTAGCGACCGATTTGATTCAAACGATGCTGCTATTTTTTTTCATTAGAGAAGGAGTAGGGCAAATCTTCCAAATTTGTTCCTCTCTTCTTGTTGGGAGTAGCCCCCATTTTGAGATTTATAATGGCCCCTTTCATCAATTCGCTGTGGCTGAGGAAATTTTTGGAATAGGGCTTTCCATTGATGCTCATCTCCTGGATGTACCTGTTTTCGGCAGAGTTTTCCGGGGCATTCAGAATCACTTTTTTCCCATTCTCAAGATTCAGTGTAATTTTTTTAAAGAGGGGAGCGCCGAGAACATACTGGTCTGATCCCGGACAGACGTCATAAAATCCGAGCGCACTGAAGATGTACCACGCAGAAGTTTGACCGTTGTCTTCATCTCCGCAATAACCATCCGGAGCCGGTGTATACATCCGGTTCATCGTTTCACGAACCCAGTACTGGGCTTTCCAGGGTTCACCGGCATAGTTGTAAAGATAGATCATGTGCTGGATGGGCTGATTGCCGTGAGCATAATTCCCCATGTTGGCAATCTGCATTTCGCGGATTTCGTGTATGACGGACCCATAATAGGAGGCATCGAAGATGGGTGGAACTACGAATACCGAGTCGAGCATTTTTGCAAATTCTTTTCTTCCTCCCATCAGGTCGGCAAGACCTTGGATATCGTGAAATACGCACCAGGTATAGTGCCAGCTGTTTCCTTCCGTGAAGGCATCCCCCCATTTAAACGGGTTGAAAGGTCTCTGAAAGCTACCATCCTCATTTTTTCCGCGCATCAGCTTGGTCTCCTTGTCGAAGAGATTCCGGTAGTTTTGACTTCTTTTGGCAAAGAGATCCAACTCATGCTCAGGTCTCTTCAGTACTTTAGCCAGTTGTAGGATGGACCAGTCGTCGTAAGCATATTCGAGGGTGCGGGCGGCACTTTCGTTGATTTTCACGTTGTAGGGGATGTAACCAAGCCGGTTGTAATAGTCAACACCCAAACGGCCTACGGAGCTCAAGGGGCCTTCGTGTTCACTGTTTTTAAGGACAGCGTCATACAATTTGCCAATGTCATAACCGCGCGCCCCCTTCAGATAGGCATCTGCAATGATGGAAGCTGAATTGGAACCTACCATGCAATCACGGTGACCCGGACTTGCCCACTCGGGCAGCCAGCCGCTTTCGTTGAAAGTATTTACCATGCCTTCCTGTATTTTTGCATTCAGGGAGGGATGAAGCAGGTTGAAAAGTGGAAATACGGCCCGGAAGGTATCCCAGTAGCCGTTGTCCGTAAACAGGTATCCCGGCAGGATCTTGCCCTCGTAGGGACTGTAATGCATCACTTTCCCTGAAGCGTCGAACTCATAAAATTTCCTTGGAAAGAGCATGGTTCGGTAAAGGCAGGAGTAGAAAGTCTTCAGTTGATCGGTGGTTCCTCCCTCCACTTCGACGGAAGAGAGTCCCTTGTTCCAGATCTCTTTTCCCTTCTGACAGACCTGGTCGAAGCTATCTTTTCCCAGCTCCTTCAGGTTGATTTCGGCTTGTTCGATGCTGATAAACGAAGAAGCTACTCGCGCATGAACCACCTCTCCCCTTTTGGTTTCAAAACGCAGGGACGCCGTGACATGCCCGGCACTTAATTCGCTTGCGTCCTTGACAAGGGTAGTATCGCTCCAGAGTTCACCTTCGGCTATGGACTTGTCGAGCTGGACAACGAAGAAGTTTTTAAAATTGGGAGCGACTCCACCGCTGTTTCTGGTAGAATACCCCACGATTTTGTTCTCGCCCGGGATGATTTTGAGGTAGGATCCTCTGTCGAAAGCATCGACCAGGAGATAGGAATTTTTATTTTCAGGAAACGTAAATCTTAAGATGGCAGCACGTTCAGTAGGAGTTATTTCTGCAGTAACGTCGTAGTCGGCCAGATATACACTGTAATAATAAGGTTTTGCAATCTCGGCCTTGTGAGAAAACCAGCTGGCACGTTTTTCTCCGTTTATCTTCAGTTGGCCGGTCAGGGCGAATAGGGAAAACTGCCCGTAATCGTTGATCCATGGACTGGGCTGATGCGTTTGTTTGATTCCCTGAATTTTATTGGAGCGGTAGGAGTATACCCATCCGTCTCCCATTTTGGCCGTCTGCGGAGTCCAGAAATTCATTCCCCAGGGAAGTGCAATGGCCGGATAGGTATTGCCGTTGGAGAGGGAATAGTTGGAGTCGCTGCCCATCAATGGATTAACCTGATCGGCAAGTGATGTGACTGGATTTTGAGCGGAAAGTGAAGAGGTAGCCAGTACCAGAAAGAGAGAAATAAAACAGATATTTTTCATAGCTGGTGGATGTAGATAGGATTCCAGTTTCTAAATATTTTAAATGATGCTGCTCGTTCAACTTCTTCCTTCTAAGGATGAAGGTGAGAAGCAAATATAGTTTCAATTTTCAGGAAATGCAGCCAATTTAATCAAATGAAGAGCGTTATCTAAACAACAAATCCCGTCAAAAACGGGATTTGTTGTGGGATTTGTGTGGTTGACGTTGAATTTCAAGATGAAAATTACGCCTCCAGCAGGGCAGCATATTCATCGGCAGAAAGAAGTCTATCCAATTCAGATCCATTTTTTGGCGTGATTTTGATAAGCCACCCTTTTCCATAAGGATCGGAGTTGACCAATTCAGGGTGGTCTTCCAACAATGGGTTGATTTCAACTACCTCGCCTGATACTGGCATAAACAGGTCTGAAACAGTTTTGACAGCTTCGATCGTACCAAAAATTTCTTCAATTTCCAGGGATTCACCGCCCGTCTCAATCTCAAGAAAAACGATGTCTCCAAGTTCTCCCTGAGCGAAATCTGTGATCCCAACGAAAGCGATATCTCCCTCAACACGAATCCATTCGTGTTCTTTGGTGTATTTTAATGCCGATGGAATGTTCATGGTTCTATTTTATTTTTATGTTTTTCAAAATTAAGATAAAAATGATTGTAAGAAGCTGATTTTAATCAAAATTATTTGATTAAAATTGAAGTAGAAAAGCGGATTATGCCGAATGAAGGTGGAATGAACGGTTTTTGCAAAGCAAGAAGTTGAGTCATCTCTTTGGTGGGTAAAACCAAATTCAAACAGTTCATAAAAAGATTAACCAGGACGGGGGCTAGTTCAATTTACATTCCGAAGATGTTTAAAGCTGAGATTCGCTCTTTGAGTGAAATAAATCATGTTGCAGAAAAATTTTTAGAGGCGCATCCAGCCGACAGGCTATTTGCCTTTTATGGAAAGATGGGTTCGGGAAAGACAACATTTATCAAGGCCTTGTGTGATACCTTACAGGTTGTTGATTACGTGACCTCCCCGACCTTTGCCCTGATCAATGTGTATGAGACGGAGCAGTCCAGAGAGATTTACCATTTTGATTTCTACCGGATAAAAAGTCTGGAGGAGCTTTTTGACCTGGGGTATGAAGAGTATTTTTTCAGCGATGAATATTGTTTTGTAGAGTGGCCTGAGTTGGTAGAATCACTGCTTCCACCCCAGATGGTGAAGGTGACCATTACCGAAACCCCACAGGGCAGCAGGATCATCGAATCAAATTAATCTGATCATGAACAATCGAAAAGAGGAGAATATTTCTGTGTGGACAAAAGAGAAACTAATTCCGAAAGAAGAGCTGTACAAACCTGGGAAGCGAAACATCAAGCTAAGTATCGGTTTGCCCGACAAGGGTAATGTGGTAGAGTACCGTGTGCCACTTACACCCCAGTCGGTTGAGGTACTTGTCGCGCAAGGGCACAATGTATATGTTCAGAAAGGGGCAGGAAAAGAGGCCAATTATTCCGACAGAGCCTATGCGGAGTCGGGTGCCGTGATATGCCAGGATGCTGCTGAAATTTTCCAGTGTGACATTGTGTTGAAAATGTCGCCCTACACCTGTGATGAAACTGAAATGATGAAGGGTAATCAGTTGCTGTTTTCACCTGTTTATCTTTCCCTGATGACCAGTGAGTTTGTCAGAAAGCTGATGCGAAAAAAAGTCACTGCCATTGGATTCGAATACCTGAAAGATGAACATGGAGCCTCTCCTTTGGTCCAGATCAGCAGCGAAATTCTTGGGAACATCTCGATGGTAATAGCCAGCGAATTGCTTAGCTCTATTCATGGGAAAGGGGTGATCCTGGGCGAGGTAACGGGTGTGGCACCCTCAGAGGTGGTCATTCTTGGTTCAGGAACGGTGGCCGAGCAGGCTGCCAGGACCGCCATGTCGATGGGTGCGGTAGTGAGGGTGTTTGACGATTCGATCTACAAGCTGATGAATCTGAAAGCCAGGCTTGGGCAACACATTTCTACCTCTGTCTTTCATCCGAAAGCCTTGCGAAAAGCATTGAAAACCGCCGAAGTGGTTTTAGGAGCGATGCCAATGAATGAAGTACCCAACGTCATTGTTCCGGAGGATATGGTAGAGGGAATGAAGGAAAATTCCGTCATCATCGACCTCAACATCATTCAGGGAGGTTGTTTTGAGACCTCCCGGATTACAACACTGAAAAATCCAACCTATAAGATGCACGGGGTGATTCACTGTTGTGTTCCCAACCTCGAATCAAGGGTAGCACGTACCGCCTCCATCGCAGCCAGCAACATTTTCACGCCGATTTTGCTTGGTATTGGACAATCCGGCGGTGTTACAGAATACATAAAGGGAAACAGGGGGTTTTGTGAAGGAGTCTACCTGTTGAACGGCATTCTCACCAATAGGGACATTGCAAAAACACTTAATATTTCGGATACGGATATCAATTTACTGCTGGGGGCTTTTTGAGCGCGAACCCGCTACCTCACAAAAGCAGCTATAATCTTATTCCTCTGCCAAAATCATCATAGAAATAGGGTGCAAGCGGACCTTGCCGGTCTTTACATGCCCCATGCCGTGGGGTTGAAGTTCCCCGTTTTGCGCCACGATCAACCATCTTTTATCAGGAATGTCATATTCTACCGAGTAGTTGTTTCCGTTAAACAGGAGCAGGATGGAACTCCAGGAGTCCCCGTTGGCATGATTCTTCAATTCGTAGGCTATGACACCAGGAATGTATTTTTGAAAGAAGGAGAGTTTCTCCCTCACCATTTGGCTGTCTGACATTCTGAAGGCAGGATGCTGCCGGCGAAGTTCAATGCAATTTTTGGTGAATTGAAATAAATTGGCATATTCAGCTTTCCGGCTCCAGTCGAGGAGATTAACCTCATCTGGTGAACGGTAGGAGTCGTGATGCCCTCCTTTTGTTCGGTGCATTTCAACTCCGGCGTGCAGGAAAGGAACCCCCTGGGAAGTCAGGAGTATGCCCAGAGCCAGTCGGGTCATCCGTTCAATTTCATCCATCGAGGCTTCCGGACATGAGTACTGAAGTTTGTCGAACAGGGTATAGTTGTCGTGACAAGAGACATAATTGACACATTGTGACGGACTATTGGCCCAAGGTTGGCGCGACGAGTCTACATAATCATAGAAGATCTGGGGGTGATGGATGGCACCGGCGATGGAGAACTTGATCTTTTCCTCTCGTAGTGTCAATCCACTGATAAAACCATGGCTGTATCGGTTAAAAGGGGATCCCTTGAGTCCGTCGCGCATATCGTCGCAAAAAGAAGCTATTCTGTCAAGTTTTGGGGTATTAAGCTTCGTAGCCCGCAGATTTTCAGGCAGTGGAGATTCAGCCGCTATCCAGCCTTCACCATAAAGGAAGATGTTTGGATCAATCAGATCGAGCCGGTTGCGAATCAGGTTCATGGTATCAAGGTCGAGGATACCCATCAGATCGAACCTGAAACCGTCGAAATGGTACTCTTCTGCCCACCAGGCAACCGAATCAACGATAAATTTCCTGACCATGGCCCGTTCAGAGGCCATTTCATTTCCGCAGCCACTGGCATCAGACAGCGTTCCGTCGGCTCTTTGCCGGTAGTAATATCCGGGCACAAACTGGTTGAACCACGAATCAAAAATCAGTCCCGAATGGTTGTAAACCACATCCATGATTACCCCAAAGCCCTGTTCGTGGAGGGCCTGAACCACCATTTTGAGCTCACGGGTCCTGGTATATCCGTCATATGGATTGGTCGCATACCATCCCTCCGGCGTATTGAAGTTGAGCGGATCATAGCCCCAGTTATATTGTGGGTCGGATTTGGTTTCATCGACGGTATAGAAATCGGCAACTGGAAGCAGATGGACATGTGTTATTCCCAACTCCTTCAAGTGGTCAATTCCTGTGGGTAAACCTTCCGGGGAGGTAGTCCCGGTCTCAGTGAACCCAAGATATTTGCCCTTGTGAAGGATTCCTGAATCGGGTGAAATGGAGAAATCCCGCACATGTACTTCATAGAGGACCATGTCTGTTGGCTGGGTGATGGAACAGCGACTGTCGCTTTTCCAATTTTCAGGATTGGTCAGTTTTCTGTTGAGGATCATGCCCCTGTTCCCATTCACTCCGGTGGCAATGGCTCCAATATCGGGGCATTCATTTAACCAGCCGGTTTTGTCGCGAACTTGAAAAGTATAGAGTGAATTTACATGATCTCCGTCCAGGATAGCAACCCAGGTGCCTGAAACCGATTGCTCGAGTTTGACCACCTGGTCCGGTCCAGAGGCCTCCGCTGTTTTGTAGAGTCGAAATAATACCTCCTGAGCCGTTGGAGCCCATACCCTGATTGCCAGTCTATCGGATGTCCAGGTCACTCCGAGGTCACCACCATCGTATACGGGCAGATCAGAGAAATCGTTGTCTTTGAAGGTCCAGTCTCTCATCCTTAAATCAGCTTTATTCTAATGGTCTGGCTAACAAATTTTTTTCCAGAGACCTCGCGGATCTCCGCACTTACTCTGCAGGCCCTTCTCAAAGCTGGTACCCGATCGTAAAACTGACCCAGTTCAATCTGGAAAGTGGCCTCATAGCCTGGTTCCAGCCACATGGGAAAATCATCGACTCCTCCAAAAGAGTTGATCCGGAATTTGCGTTCGCTGCTCCATCGCTTAAATACTAGCCTTGGTGCCTGCAGATCGACTGGACGAATGCCATAGTTCCTGAGCGACATGGTTACATTTTCAGGTCTTCTGGGTCTGTCGCCCTTGATGAGAATCTGGGCCTTTCTTCTGCTTACACGCTCTTTAAACGTCAGTTTTCTTCCTTTGGTGGGAGAGGTGCGCACTCTTTTTATCAGACTGATCAATCCCCAGCTGCCCAACGAAAAAAATATGATAACGCCTATCCACAAGAGATAGGGATTCATATTGGCAATAAGATGGGAGAAAAAATCGTCTTTGATGAGCATGCAAGTTGTGTCAATGGACCCGATGCAAAAGAAAAGAATTCTGCCAACATTTTAAAATAAAAAAACCATGATCGACTGGTTTCTTTATTTGGGAGGTTTGGCTGACGATTATTGGTCGTCACCGGTGGCGAGAAACTGTTTCAAAATGAGATAACCCGATTTACTGATTTTGAGTTTGGCTCCCTGTTTGGTTAGCAAAACCCACGATTCTTTCCCGTATTGCTGAATCTCTGCCAATTGAGCGGCATTGACCATACAAGACCTGTGAATTCGAAGAAATTTATTCGGGTCGAGATGGGTCTCAAAAAACTTCATGGTTTTTTGTTTCAGGAAATGTCCCTCCTTGCAATAGATCATCACAAAATCATCCTCCGATTCCAGGTAATCAATGGTATCTACAGGGATGATCCTTATTTTGGTCCCTGACTTTACGACGATCCTGGTAAGCAAACCGGTGTTTTCGTCGTGGGCCTGACTCAGGCTTTCCAGTTCCTCCCGCTGACCCGTTCCGGATTGAATTCTTTTCAGTGCTTTTTCGACTGCGGTTTGTACTCTTTCGAGCGGATAGGGTTTCAGCAGATAATCCACTGCGTTGGCTTCGAAAGCCCGAATGGCAAACTCCTCATAGGCAGTCGAAAAGATGATGACAGGGGGCTCATTCAACAACTCCAGCATCTCAAAACCCGTTATCTTTGGCATCTGAATGTCCAGAAATACCAGGTCGGGTTTCAGTTCCTGGATGGCCAGCACCCCCTCAAAACCATTGCTGCATTCTCCGGCAACTTCGAGCCGGGAGTCTTTTGCCAGGTAATTTTTTAGAAGATCCCTGGCGAGGGGTTCATCGTCGATGATTAAAACTTTATATTTTCCCATCGTGTAATCTATTGTATTCCTTGATTTATATTGGATTGTTTCTCGCATGGAAGATAAATGATTACCTCAAATACCCCATCCTCTTGCTTGACCTGCATCAACTGGTTGCTGTTGTATACCAACCTCAATCGCTCCTGTACGTTTTTCAGTCCGATGCCCTCTCCCTTAACAGGTGCTGCCTCCCTGTCAAAATTGTTTTTGACAACGATCACCGTGTGATCTCCCTCTTTGCTGGCAGTCAAGGAAACTTCGACCTGATCGGAAGCCTCATAGACCCCATATTTTACTGCGTTTTCAAAAAGAGGTTGAAGCAACAGGGTAGGAATTTGGCACTTGAGGCATTCCGGATCTGACTGAAAGGAATAGATCATCTTATCGCCAAACCGAATTTTCTCAATCTGAAGGTATAGACGAATGTGGTTGAGCTCCTCCTCCAGGGTCACCATTTCGTTGTGCTGTTTTCGCAAAGAATAACGCATAAAGTCGGAAAGGGCGATCACCATTTCGTGTGCTTTTCCAGGATTCGAAAGAGTGAGTGATGCAATGGAATTTAGACTGTTAAACAGAAAATGAGGATTTATCTGCGACTTTAGCGCTCGAAGTACTGCCTCCCTAAGCTCTTGCTTTAGCTCTTTCTCCCGTTCGGTTTTTTCCCGGTTCCTGCGATAGAAGATATTGAGGTAAAAAATTACGGCCGTCAGGATGTAGAAGATGAAGCCGATGAAAATGCGGTTGGGATGTTGATTTTCCAGGTAGATCACATATTTTGGGACCGGCAAGGCAGTTCTGGCGATAAAAGAGGCACTATAAACCCAAACCAGTGACAGAACAATGGCAGAGGCAAGATGGGTGGAGAGCAACTGGGCAAAAGATTTCTCCTCAATACTGTTGTACCTCACCACAAACCAGATGGCCATTCCGAAGGCCCCCAGAAGAAAACCAAACAAGATTCCGTCCAGCAACGAAATCCCCCAAGGGAGGATTTCGAAATAGAGGTTAAAACTTGCCTGAAACATTCCCAGCAGCAGTGGGACAATCCAGTAAAATAGAAGTGAGTATTTGGTAACCACCCTTTTTTGTTCCATTTTCCGTTACGGCATCGAGGTGATTTCACCGCCGCCAAAGATTGCAACTCCTTTGACAACGACTACCTTTGACTGATCCACTCTTGAAATAACCGAGTTGCCCCTTTTGTCCTCGAATCCACCAAAGATGGAGACTACTTCAGTTTTCACATTCCAGTTTTCGGGAACAATTATTTTGGTACCCCCAAAGATTGTTGCAATGTCAATCACACATCCGTCAACAGGTTTGCAATAGAGCAGGTTGATTTTGGACCCTCCAAAAATAGAGGTGATCTTGCCGCCCTTGAACTGCTCGGAGACCAGCGACATGTTGCGCCCGCCAAAGATGGCGGTCTCGTCCAGTACATCATTCTGATCCACCATTCCATCGAAATGAAAGCTAGGGGTTTTGCGCCATTGAAAGATGAAAATGAGTCCGACAGCTACCAATATGGCCGGCCAGAAATTGTGAAAGAAGTGATCAGGTATGTCGAAAATCCGTGGCAGTAAAAAATAGCCTCCTATTGCAATTAAAATAAATCCTGCGGAGCCAGATTTGCGTGACAGGTTAAAAACGCCTACTACAATTAACAGCATTGGCCAACTGATAAGTACCCGGGAAAGGTCGTAGGAGAGAAGATCCAAATTTTCAAGGATCAGCAATCCACCAATGGCGACAAACAATATGCCTAGAAATACCCTTGAATCAGAGCCGTGGCGGTGTTTTCTTCCTCTGGTGAAGATTTGGTCATTGGGGTCATTCACGATATTCATAATTTTTAGTTTAAGGTGAGACAAATTTTAATTATGACTCAAATGTAGCCTCACCGGAATAAAACGGAAAGCACAAATCGGCCAACTACGGCAATTTATCGGTGAATGGCGATTGGAAGCGGCTATGTCCGGCCGGAATGGGTAATCATTCGCAACAATTCGGCATTAAACCAATTGGCCTTTAGTAGTTTTTCCAGAGACAGGTGTATGCGGTATCTCCAATAGTGCTGGGCAACTGCTGGAATGTTGATCCTTTCTGCCTCGAAATCTTCGCGTCTGAGCTCATCGTCCATTGCCAAAAGATCCTGTATTGGGAAGATGGTCCACATGGCAGGCGACCAGAAATGCTGCTGCAAAATATCCTTGGCCAGCCAAGCTTCCATGGTTTTATTGAAGATGGCATGATTGCCCATAATGGTCCGGAAAAACCGTTCGCTCTTACCGGCATCTTCCTCCCACCATCCCCGGAGGGTAGACGTATCGTGGGTAGAGGTGGTGCTGACAGCAAGATAGGGGGCATCAGAAGGGTGGAGGAATTCTATTTTGGGATCTTTCGGCATTCGCTGCACCTCCAGACTCAAAATGCCAAGATCATTCATCACTCCGGGTACACACCCGGGAATCATTCCCAGGTCTTCCCCGCAAACCAGCATATCGGAGGCCTTCAGGATGGCAGGAAGTTTTTTCAGGGCTTCTCGCTTCCAAAATTCGTCGTGCCTGTGGTAAAAAAATTCGATATAGAGTTCATCCAAGAGATACTTGGTGTGATCACTGAGGTTCATGTAGGAATTGGTGTCGTGAAAGGCTATTCTCGGATGGAAATGAGAGGGGTGGACTGGATCCCTCACAAAGAGAACTTCACTGATCAGTTCACAGAGACCGTCCCTGATCCTGCTCTCCCTTCCGCTGAGTTCCTCCTCCTTTTTGGTCGAATCAAAATGATCCCAAACCTGTTTTTGGGTCGAAAAGTCTGGTTTAAGGTTGAATTTACCTGGTTCATATTCTGATAGATAGTTGTTCTTTACCTCCTCCGTCAATTCTCCAAAGAGGCTCCAAAGGAAATAATCCCGGATATAGGGTTTGGTAAATCGTTCCTCGTTGAAGTTGATCCCCCTGTCGATGATTTCATCTCTGGAATAGGGAAGGGCAGGATTGAAATGGCCCATGGTGCCAAAAATCTGTGCGGCAGGAATTTCCCAGATGCGGAAAAAGCCGACGATGTGGTCAATCCGGAAGGCATCAAAATATTGGGACATCTGCTTTAGCCTGTTTTTCCACCATTGGTAACCATCCTGGGCCATTACCTCCCAGTTGTAGGTTGGAAACCCCCAGTTTTGACCCTGATCAGCGAAGTCGTCCGGCGGAGCACCTGCCTGTTGCGAAAGATTGAATAGTTTGGGTTGTGTCCAGGCTTCCACGCTGTTTGGACTGATACCAATAGGAATGTCTCCCTTCAGGACGATCCGGTTGTTGCGGGCATAGGCGACTGCTTCGCTCAATTGCTTGTGGGCGTGGTATTGTATGAAATAGTGGACGGCGATATCGGGATAGACCTTGTTGCTGGGTGCAGTAAGCTTCTCAATCTCCTCCCTGTCGTATATCCCAAAGGATGTCCAACTGCGGAAATTGGCGGTTTTGTTTTGATCCCTCAGGTAACAAAAGGCGGCATAGGGTATCAACCACTCCTGATTTTGTTGAAAGAACTCCAGAAAAGCAGGATTTTTCAGGAAAGAATCCATCTGCTGATCGAATATCAGCTTGAAAAATTTGGATTTTACTTTGTGAACCTCTTCATAGTGAACCAATTCCTGCGAGTTGAATCCGGAAAGTGTTTGTAGGAATCCAAACATGAGACTCTCGTCATCGAGTATACCAACCTTGGTCAGGTTGATGAAAACAGGGTGCAAAGCCATTACCGAAATCGATTTGTAGGGATAGGAATCTACCCAGCTGTGGGTCGAAACGGTCTCATTCAGGGGAAGAAGCTGAATTAGTTTAATACCGCATTTCAGCGACCAATCCACCAATTTTTGCAGATCCGAAAATTCTCCAATCCCACCACTGTGCTCAGTGCGAAGCGAAAAGAGCGGGACTGCCACCCCGGCACCTTTCCATTGTCCGCTGTTCTGCCTGAATTTTTCATCTGTATGAATCTTCAACGACTTTTCCGATGTACAAACAAAATCCCGTATCACTCTGTTTGCACCCAATTCCCATTCAATGGCTCTTTTGTTGCCTGTATCGTAAATCACATATTTGTAATGAAGCGGGAAGCTTAATTTTGAAGCGTCCAGCTCAACTTGCCACAAAGGAGCTAGACTGTCATCCATCACGATGGCATCAGATTCCTTCCAGGACCCAAGCTCTGCATCAGCCCCAAGGATGGCAAATTTATAGTTTGGATCAATAACCGGTGTGTGAAGCTGCAAACGCAGGCTCTTTTTTGCCGCCTTTTTTTGCGGTGAAGGAAGGGAAGGTGCCCTTTTCAGCAAAACTTTTTGAAAGGCAGAAGAATACAAGGCATTGTCGGGATCCGATCCAATCCTCCAGAAATCACGGAGGCGAATCTCCTCCACCATCTTCTGGTTACAGGATATTTTTCTGTTGGGACCCCATTCCCAAAGCAGATTACCCTGATGGTCTTTTATCAGATATTTGTATTCAAATTGATCCGATTCAGCTTCCAGCAGGGTCTGCCATTCACCCGGAAATTGATTTTTCAATGGAATGGCCATTTTCGGATCCCACCGACCAAGTTGAGGAGTTGATCCTGAAATGAAAAGTGACTCTCCCCAAGTCGTCTGATAATCGATTTTAAAAGATAGTTTCATTTTTTACTTTCCTAATTCAGGTTAATGATTTTCAGCATCCTCAAATTTACAAATCTGTTGGGTAATAATGATGATTTAAAAGTAAATATTCTACTTAAGAACCCTTTGTCTTATTTTTGCGTATGAATAGTTGTCACTAACAAGAAAAGTTAAGTTTACGTTCGAAAAATGAATGCCAATTTCACCACGACTCCATTGCCCAGGCTGATCAGATCGATAGCGCTTCCATCCAGTATAGGCATGATATTTAATACTCTGTTCAATGTAGTGGATACCTATTATGGAGGGCTGGTCTCTACTACAGCACTTGCTGCCTTGTCGCTCTCCTTTCCGATCTTTTTCATCATCCTTTCCATTGGGATGGGTATGGGAACGGGTGCAACCGCGCTGATTTCCTCCTCCCTGGGTGCAGGCCACAAGAAAAATGCGGGGATCTATGCGGCCCAGGCGATCACCCTTGCTTTTTTTAACGCGTTATTAATGACTGTATTAGGTGTGTTGCTGGCACCGCAATTGCTGAAGCTGCTTGGTGCCAAGGATGAATATCTGGGAATTGCAGTCGCCTACATGAATATCATCCTCTCTGGAACGCTATTCTTCCTGCTCAATAGTACGCTGAATGCCACACTTACCTCCAGGGGAGACACCAAAACCTACCGGAATTTTTTGACAGCCGGTTTTTTGCTAAATGTAGTGATGGACCCCTGGTTCATGTACGGTGGATTGGGAGTTCCTGCCATGGGGGTTGGTGGAATTGGATTTTCAACGGTTATCATTCAGATTCTTGGCTCTTTTTATCTGATATATCGTATCCGGAAGCTGAAAATTATGGAGGGAATCGGATGGCGGGAGTGGATACCCAAGCAAAAATATTTTCTGGAATTATTCAAACAAGGATTTCCGGCGAGTCTGAATATGATGACCGTTGCCATTGGCATTTTTGTCATTACCTATTTTGCGGGCAAATTTGGCAGGGAGGCTGTCGCCGCCTATGGAATTGCAACACGCATTGAGCAGTTGGCTCTGCTGCCTACGGTTGGTTTAAACATTGCCGCACTGACCATTGCTGCCCAAAACATGGGTGCCGGATTACCGCGCAGGGTTTTTGAATCGTGGAAACTAAATATTGTCTACGGTCTGCTGATCATTACCGTGGGAGTTGTCGGAGTGATGCTATTTTCAGGTTTTCTGATGAAGATTTTTACCACAGATCCGAATGTGATCCGTATTGGGAAAGAATACCTGGGTGTGGCAACGCTTTTCTTTTTTGCCTACATCTTTCTGAATATCTCGGTATCCACCCTGCAGGGGATTAAAAAGCCCCTCTACGCTATTTTTGTGGGAACCTACCGCCAGTTTTTGTTGCCATTGCCACTTTTTCTGCTCCTCTCCGTGCACCTGGGATGGGGTACCAAAGGTATCTGGTGGGGAATCTTTTTTGCCAACTGGAGTGCAGCCATCTTTACCTTTTATTATACACGGCGCAAACTGAAAAGCATTCAGGTATCCGAAAACCATTGAACTAAATTGACTAAAGTGAACAAAAATACCTAAAGTTCTCTTGGAATTCCAACTTTAGCTCACTCTAATTCACTTTAGCGCACGCTTATTTCTTGTTGTTATCTTTCAGTGAGACAGTTCTGTTAAATACCAACTTTTCGGTTGTCGAATCCGGATCTACATTGAAATATCCCAATCTTTCAAATTGAAAATTGGCTAAAGGAGTTGCATGGGCGACAAAAGGTTCAACCAGACAATTCGAGAGTATTTTCAGAGATTCCGGATTCAAAAATTCCAGAAAATCTTTCTCTTTGTTTCCGTCCGGATCCGGATCAGTGAACAGACGATCATATTGCCTGACTTCGCAGGCAAGAGCGCCGGATGAGGCTACCCAGTGCAGGGTTGCCTTAACTTTTCTACCATCCGGGGCGTTGCCACCTTTGGTTTCAGGATCATAGGTGCAGTGCAGTTCCGTGATGTTCCCGTCTGCGTCCTTGATCACATCGTTGCAACGAATAAAATAGGCATAGCGCAGCCTGACCTCCTTGCCAGGAGCCAAACGATAGAATTTGTTGGAAGGTTCTTCCATAAAATCTTCACGTTCAATATATATAACTTTCGAGAAGGGAACTTTGCGTTTACCCATCGTTTCGTCCTCTGGATTGTTGATGGCATCGACCTCCTCGACGGTCTCTTCGGGGAAGTTGGTTATCACTATTTTAAGCGGATCCGTCACACACATCACGCGTTGCGCCCTTTTGTTCAAGTCTTCTCGTATGCAATATTCCAATAGGGCTACATCGGTTACTCCGTCCACTTTGGTAATTCCTACCATCTCTGCAAAATTGCGGATGGATTCGGGTGTGTAACCACGTCGGCGCAATCCACAAATGGTTGGCATCCTAGGATCGTCCCAGTCTTTGACATATCCCTCTTTCACCAATTGGAGCAGTTTACGTTTGCTCATTACGGTTGAGGTGATGTTTAAGCGGGAGAATTCAATTTGTCTGGGTCGGTAATCAGAGTCTTGTAATTCGTCTACGAACCAGTCGTAAAGTGGTCTGTGAACTTCAAACTCGAGGGTACAAATGGAGTGGGTAATGCCTTCCCAGTAATCTGACTGCCCGTGGGCATAGTCATACATGGGATAGATGCACCATTTGTCACCGGTTCTGTGGTGCGGTTGTTTTAGGATCCGGTACATCAAGGGATCTCGCAGGTGCATATTGGGTGAAGCCATGTCAATTTTTGCCCTAAGCACACAAGCCCCTTCGTTGTATTTGCCCTCCTTCATTTCTGAAAAGATGCGGAGGTTCTCTTCCGGAGAACTCTTCCGGGTCGGACTGTCGGTTCCCGGGCGTGTGGGAGTTCCGCGCTGTTCGCTGATGACCTCCTGGCTTTGGAAGTCGATGTATGCCTTGCCTCTTTTGATTAATTCAATGGCGAAATCGTAAAGCTGATCGAAATAATCCGACGCATAAAAAAGGCGTTCCTCCCAATCGAATCCCAACCATTTTACATCCTCCATGATAGAGTCAACATATTCTGTCTCCTCCTTGGCCGGATTGGTATCATCAAATCTGAGGTTTGTTTTGCCTCCGAATAATTTGGCTGTACCAAAATTCAGACAGATTGACTTTGCATGGCCAATGTGCAAATACCCATTTGGTTCCGGAGGGAATCTGGTATGAACTCTGTTGTCATTTTTGCCTGCGGCCAGATCTTCGACGATCTGCTGCTGGATGAAATTTTTTGGAACGATGGGATCCATGGTCGATATTTTACAGTTATATTTTTCTTTTAAGTCAAAATGCCGAAAGAATTAATGTGCCTGGAATGCCTGAGAATGGTTGCAAGCTTCACGAATGGATCAATTGCAGGGAGTTCCTGTCTTAGGGCATTTTAGGCACACTTTGCAAAGGTAGTAAGAGTTGTTTATTAGGGAAGAAAAAAATGTAGTTAAAAATGAGTTAAATTTGGTGACATTAATTGATTAGCGTTATGGGATTGATTGAGCTGGAAGGAATGGAGTTTTACGCCTATCATGGCTATTTTAAGAGTGAAAGGATTGTAGGAAATCGTTTTGAGGTGAATATTTCCATCGAAACGGATTGCGAGAAGGCTGCCCAAAGCGATCATCTTTCGGATGCCCTAAACTACGAAGGCATCTACAGCCTCGTAAAAGAGGAGATGCATCAACGTTCTCACTTGCTGGAACATGTGGCTGGCCGAATACTGGACAAAATTCACAAGGCCTACCCACAGGCAGGCAAGGTAAGTGTGAAGCTTTCCAAAGCCCGTCCTCCGATGGGTGGTCATATTAAGGCCGTTAGTGTGACATTGGAACGATAAAAGCTATTTTTGTACAACAGATTTTCTCACCCAAGAAATTTCCCTATATTTGCAGCCTGAAAACGGTCGGTTGGCCGAGTGGTTAGGCAGCGGTCTGCAAAACCGTGTACGGCGGTTCGAATCCGCCATCGACCTCCATGTATTGTCGTAGTAAAATCGCCTGAAATGTCAATACATTGAATTTCAGGCGATTTTCTTTTTGTACTTACAAACAATGGGCCATGTTTAATTTCCTAAAGGCAAGTACGCCATCCAGTCAGGCGAAGAAAATCGACCCTACCAGCAAAGCCGAGTATATCAATATTCCAATACAACTCTTGTCCGGATTTCTTGAGGACTCCCGATCTTCCGTACGGAATATCTATTACTACGCCCTTTATGCTACTTTCATTAAAATTGCGAAAGGATCCACCAAGGAGCGTTATAGGGAGGCATGTCAGTGGCTGAATTTTCAGGAATTGGACCGTGAAGAAAATCTGCAGCGTGGAAAGATTTTATACGATAGGTTTAAGCAGGCACCCATGACTGGAATCGAACGAAATCTTTATTCTGAATACAATAAACCGGAGAAATCGGATTTTGAAAAGGCTTGTTTCCTTGCTTACCATGCCATGAAGTCGATAGTTGGGAATAAAAATTTTCAGAAGGCAGACAATAAACTCTTGTGGGCCAGAATGGACGGGCAAGTGAAAGCCATTCGCGATATTACAGAAATTTCTGAACCGGTCCGTTTTTTTACCCAGGAGTACCAGACGCTGAAAATTAAAAGGGAACTTCAGGAAAACTGGGGATTGGTTTATTATGCACAACAAACAAGAGGATTTTATGTTTCCTTCAGGCTGGATTTGAAGTCTTTGATCGTAGAAGCCATGAAACGGAAACGAAAATCTGTGGAAAAACAACGGCTCAATAAATTAAGGACCTTGGAAACAGAGGTTTCAGCAGAATTGAACAAAAAACCAAGAAGCTCAAAATCAGATTAGTAGCCTTTCTATGGTTTTTATAACACTCCCCAAAATCTTGTAATATTTTTATCAGACATATCACAGTCAAATTACATTCATATCATAGTCATATCACAACCTAAATAAATTGATTCTATTTAGTTTCGTGTAATCGTCGCTAATAGGAAAGTTAAAATACCCTTGAAACTAGAATCAATTGGTTGTGCCAGGGGCAATTTATAACCTTAAATATTCAATTCTCAGGAAGTCTAATGCCCCTGATTGGGTTGATGCCTTTTTTTGCAGGCAAAATTGGGATTTGAATCATCGAAAATAGCTTTTTTAGTGGGAATATTTGCTAAATGTACTTTAAAATGAAGGATTTTGACCTTCATTTAGGTCATTGTGGTGATTCGGCATCCATTTGAGCCGAATTTTCACCTCGAAAGGCCATTTTCTGCTACGGAACATTTCCTATTACTCATTCCATGGCCATGTTTGAAAGAAATCTGATAAATGGCGCAAAAGCAAAAGTAGTATCGAACCTTTTTGTGTGGGAAAAATATTGGATCATAAAGAGCAAAAATGAATTATATATTTCATCACAAAATGCAATATAATAGATAAATAATGCATTATATATTATTAAATAGTTTAGCAAAAATAGAAATATTGGAGAGAAATTTGGAAATATAGGATATATATTTGTATAAAACACAGATAAATAGATACATAATGGATTATAATGAAACAAAAAGATAAAGCAAAAATATTTGGAGAGGAGTAATGGGTACAAAAAAAGCATTTAACTAGTAAGGAATGGAAAATTGGTTCTACATTTCGGCTGTTCCGATTGTCAGCCTTCAATTATAGACAATGTCTGGTTTATGTCGGTAGAGCCAATTTTTAGTTCATGACAATATTATTTTACCCGCTCTCATGAAAAACTAATTGATTTTTTTAGGAGAGAAGAACTTTCGGCCATGTATAGTTTGTATTATGTGAAACGCTTTGGATATCTTTGGAGTATACCGTTTTGTTACCCGTTAACCTTGAATGGAGTTTCCAAGCTTTTTTAGGCTGGTAGTTTTTGTGGTGAAGGGAAATAAAATAAGGTTTAAAATTTGAGTTTATGAACATCCTTTTTTTTACTACTTACGCTATTTGGGGGTTTTCCGAAATTTGGCTCAACAGGATGATGAGGTCTGACCGAAGTGATGTACAAGATGCGGATAAATATACCTTGCGTGGAATCTGGATTACCATTGTCGTTTGCCTCTTTCTGGCCGTTAGAATTTCTTCCAATTTGGAGCATTTGATATCCGGAAACCAAACCTATCAATATATTGGACTTTTTCTGATTTGGACAGGAATAGTTACCCGGATGTTGGTGATTCGTAGCATGGGGAGGTTCTTTACGGTAGATGTCACCATTCGGCAGGGACACCAATTGAAAACAGATGGCTTCTTTAGGTATGTCAGACATCCTTCGTATCTGGCAGCACTGATCTCCTTTTTTGGCTTTGGTTTGTCACTTAACAATTGGTTTTCCTTGGGAGTACTCTTCGTTCCTGTGTTCATAGCCTTCATGGTCAGAATAGGGGTGGAGGAGAATGTACTGATTGGACAGTTTGGTTCTGAATACCTCAATTATAAAAAGCGTACCAGTCGAATCATTCCATTTGTATATTGAGTGTGCTGTTTCGGAGATACGGTTTTGCATTTTTTCGGATTTGTTTAATTTCTGGGAGATATCACTTTAACTAAATCGGAATGGAACATAGTCACCACAAAAAGGAAGTTCAGGCTAACAAAGCCTTTGTTGCAGGAATTGTTTTGAATTTGGCGTATGTGGTTGTTCAAATCATTGCCGGTCTCAAAATAAATTCCATGTCATTGCTTTCGGATGCCGGGCATAATTTTTTGGATGTTAGTGGATTGGTCCTGTCTATGCTTGCTTTCAGGCTGACCAAATCGAAAGCGACCAAAAACTATACCTACGGTTATAAAAAATCATCTATCTTGATTTCGTTGTTTAATACCGTCCTTCTGCTCACTTCAATTGGAGCCATCGGATATGAATCGGTCATAAGGTTTCAACATCCTGAACAATTATCTGGAAAGATCGTTGCAGGAATTGCCCTAGTTGGGATTCTTATCAACGGAATCTCGGCTTTCCTATTCTTTCGGGAAAAGGATAAGGACCTGAACATTCGGAGTGCTTTTTTGCATCTGTTTTCGGACACTCTGATTTCGATAGGATTGGTAGTTGGAGGGATTCTGATTTATTACACGCATTTTTATTGGATTGATTCCCTCTTAAGTGTGGTTATTTGCTTGGTGATTGTTTGGAGTACCTGGAATCTACTTAGAAACAGTTTGCATCTTTCAATGGATGGTGTACCAACAGACCTGGATATGGAGCAGATTTTGGCTGCCGTGCGGAGTGTGGAGGGGGTGGAAAGTGTTCACCATGTTCATGTTTGGGCCATAAGTACACAGGAAAATGCACTGACGGGACATCTCGTTGTTTCCGGTAAATGCTCCGCTAATGAAATAAATCTGACAAGACAGGCGGTTAAGCGACGATTGTTGGCGTTGAAGATTAACCATAGTACCCTGGAGATTGAATCAGGGGAGCAACCATGTGGAGATGAAATTTGCTGAAGGTTGAATTTGGAGCCTAAATTGTGATTAGATTTTGGGGGAGTATGGAACCTTTATTCGGATGGGTGGTGCTTTAGATTTTAACTATTACTAACTGCATTCAATAAATTATTTGTGGGTATCTGGCAAGAAATTGACTGCAATTTCCTATTAGAACTCGGGAAGAGTTGTTAGGGCTTTTTATGATAATGTCTATCCCAGACTTTCCTTCAACCTGCAGGTCATCGTCAGAAGAATGAGGATATTGCCTTGAATTCTGATGAGTGAGGGAAATGGCACATTAAAAGTATCTCATTGGCTGATCAAATAATTCCTATTTGTTGTTTTGTTTTCAATATAAATCAGATCATGGAAAATTCAAGAAGGTTATTTGTAAAAAAATCGGTATTGGGAGCCTCCGCAATCTCTGTAGGAGGAGTATTGCCCGGATTTAGTGCAAGCAGTTACGGCAGGATCATTGGTGCCAACAATAAAATTGTAGTCTCTATGATGGGGGTTAATTCGCGGGGTAAAGCCCTTGCAAAAAATTTTTCCATCCAGCAGGATTGTGAGATTGCCCATATCTGCGATGTCGATGCCAGGGCCATCATAGCCTGTGTCGAGGCTATCAAGGGGAGACAGTCCAAAGTGCCCGAAGGTTATAGGGATTTTCGCAAATCGCTTGAAAATAAAGATATCGATGCCATGGTCATTGCAGCCCCCGACCACTGGCACGCTCCGGCCACTCTCTTGGCCATGCAGGCAGGTAAGCACGTTTATGTTGAAAAACCTTGTTGTCACAACCCGCGGGAGGGAGAGATTCTCGTCGAAGCAGCCAAAAGATTCAACAAAGTGATTCAAATGGGAAATCAGCGCAGGTCGTGGCCGAATGTAGTCAATGCCATCCAGGAATTGAAATCAGGTGCCATTGGAAGGCTCTATTTCGGAAAAGGTTGGTATACGAATAACCGCGGACCGATCGGCATAGGTAAAAATGCAGAGGTGCCTTCCTGGCTTGATTGGGATTTGTGGCAGGGACCTGCTCCCAGAAGAACTTTCAAGGACAATTTTTTGCATTACAACTGGCACTGGTTCTGGCACTGGGGAACCGGCGAAGCTTTGAACAATGGAACACACATGATCGATCTGCTTCGGTGGGGTATGGAGGTAGAGTTCCCGATCAGGGTAAGTTCCAGCGGAGGCAGGTTCAGATACCAGGATGATTGGGAAACACCGGATACGCAAGTAATCAACCTGGATTTTGCAAAAGGGGTCTCCATGTCGTGGGAAGGACGAAGTTGCAATGGAAAGCAGATTGAAAACAGTTCGGCAGGGGTGATGTTTTATGGTGAAAATGGAAGTCTACTAATACCTAGCGGCAACAGTTACACGGTTTTCGACCTGCAGGGTAAGGTAGTTCGGGAGGTAAAGGAGCAATATACCATTGACCCCCACGACCTCTCTAACCCGTCCGAACAAATTGATGCCCTGCACATCCAGAATATGTTTGATGCAATTAAGAACGGAAGTCAGCTAAACTCGGGAGTGGATTCGGGCTTTAAAAGTACCCTCCTGGTCCAGCTGGGGAACATTTCGCAGCGCGTGGGAAGAAGCCTTCACCTGGATCCTGCCAACGGGCACATTCTGAAAGACCACGAAGCGGAAAGGCTATGGAGCCGCAGTTATGAGAAGGGTTGGGAGATGAAATTATAGAATTAGACGCTTACTCTACATTCCTGAATGAGTATCCCAAATATTATTAAATGTTCTATATTATTAAAATATAATCAAATATGTATTTATAATTAAACAAATAATTTAATATTTATTTTCATTTGGAACCACAACAGTTAATCAGCTACATTGCCCTTGCAGCTCCTGCTACCCGCAGGCCAGCTCCAAAGGATTTGCCCTTTCTAAGACCTGAAATTGGGTTTACTCCGAAATGGTACCATCAGGCGTTAGGCATTGATTTCGGAGTCAGGTATCATACGGATCCCGCCTACAGGAAAAAGGGAATGCTGCAAATGCGGGAAGAGGTTGACAGGAGGTTTCCATTCAACCGAATTGGGAAAATGGAGGAGGATTCAGTTCTGGACCTTCTAACCGGCGTTTACGGTGCCTGTACGATTGCAGCCATGTATGGCGTGCCCATTCGGTTCGACGACGAGCAATGGCCAAGGAGCGAGCATTTTGTATTGTCGGATGAGGCGATGAGACAGCTTAAACCAATCGTTCCGGAGACCAATCCATTTTTTCAAACAATTCTGGAACAGGTGGATATTATTGCGTCCATAGAGGGGGAAGTGACCGGTTTCATCAACTGGCAGGGAGTTTTGAACAATGCACACAGGCTGAGAGGGCAACAATTGTTTATGGACATGTTGATCGATCCAGAAATGACCCTGAATTTTCTGGAATGTATCACATCCACGATGATTGATTCTGCCAGGATGCTCCAGGAATATCAGAAAAGAACAGGATTCAAATATTCCTTCTTCACCGTAAGTAATTGTTTGGTTAATATGATTCAACCTGAATTATATCAGGAATATATACTTCCTTTTGACAAAAAAATTTCGGAAGCTTTCGATTCCATAGGTATTCACAATTGCGCCTGGGATGCTTCTCCCTACCTAATAGATTATGCATCCGTTCCGAAGGTTGGTTATCTGGACATGGGTCTTGCTTCGGATTTGGTCAGGGCCAGATCTCTTTTTCCGGGCAGCAGGAGGTCACTGATGTATACGCCGATGGATTTGGCAAATAAATCGATGGAGGAGATTCAGCGTGATCTTGAATTTATTGCGGTAAATTATGGCCCGTGTGACATTGTTGCAGCAGATATCGAGGCAGGAACTCCTGATAAGAGGGTCCAGAAATTCTTGCAGATATGTGATGAACTATCAAAGAATTTCAGTTAATGCATTTCCTGCCAGAAGCAAAAGCACAAGAAGGGCGAAACATTTTTTTATCATCTATTTGGTCAAGGTGAAGGAATCAATCAGTTTCCCCTGAAAATTTACCGATTCGGAAGTCAGCGTGTTCCCATCTATTTTTACATACTGAAAAATATGACCGGCCCCATTCCTGACTACGGCATAGGGTTCATCTGTCATGTTGCGATCCCCGTTAGGGATTCCTACAGAAATGATGTAAGCGGTACCTTCCTTGTAGGATGCAACGACTTTTCCGGCTTTCATAGGTTTTGACCGCATGTAATAGTGAATGTGTCCGCCGAAGACCATATCGGCGTGGTATTTGTCGAACAACGGTACCCATGCCTTCTGAATGTCGAAATAGGGTTCTTCCCAGTTGTAGGGAGGGAAATGGAACATGGCAATTTTCCATTTTGCTTTTGTTTCTGCCAATTGTTTTTCGATCCAGACAGTTTGTGCATCGATGGGAGATGTGGCGTCAATCATCAGGAAAAGGGCATTCTTGTAAGTAAATGCATAGGTTTGTTCCTTCGGTATTCCAGCGGGACCGTTCATCGGGTAGCTAAATAGGTCGCAGAACATTTTTGCACCGAGACCAGCCCTGTTATCGTGGTTTCCGGGAACCGACATAAATGGAATTCTTCTGGTGGTTTCTTTGGAATATTCAAAAAGTGCATCCCATTGATTCCTGTTTAATCCATCACTTACCAAATCACCCACGATGGAAAAAAAGGAGGCATCCGGATGGGCCGCCCATGATTTTTTGAGAATTTCTCCGAATTGAGGGGAATAATGGGTGTCTCCGAACCAAAGAAAGGAGAAAGAGTCATCTTTGGCGGCCGTCTGGAAGGACTCCTCAGAGGTCCATTTATTTTGGGAGGCGATTTGGTACTCGTACGTAGTACCCGGTTTCAGGTTTTTCAATTTTGCCGTAAAGTGATTTGTAAACCGGTCGTTCATCAGCATTCTGTCCTCCATCACCAATTTTTCTGCTGTCACAGAAAATACTTTTGGACTTCCTTTTTCCCTGTATTTTATGGTGGCCGCCTCTGCACGTGGGTTGGTTCTCCATTGAATGTCCATGCTGTTTGAGGGATCGGCACTCCAGGTTAAAATGATCTGGTCGGGGGATTGGGAGGAAGGATAAGGGGTTGATCTGAAGGCACCCACCAAGTGGGATTCAGCGCTTCTTCCCCTGGTGGTGCTAAGCAGTTTTTGCCCTTTCAATTCGGCGGGTACTTCTTCGAGGACGAGTTCATCCCAGTCGTTGTAAGTGGAGGCACCATCCTGCAGGATAGACACTTGTTGATTTTCAGGGAAAAAATTGGCGATTTTCAATTGATCTCCCTTGTGCTGGGGAGCTACTGAAACAAAATAGTGCAGAGCCAGACCATCTTCAAAACCGTTGATGCCCAATCCTACTTTCCCGGTGCCAAAGGATTTCTGCCAGACTTCATAGATGGTTTTTTTATTTTTCATGGTTAGGGTGGTTTTTTTAAATCCGGATTCAGTCAACCAGAATGGCAGACTACCCTTTTCTTTGCTCACCATGACCGAGACCACCACCGGTACATTCACGTCAAAAGTCCAGTGTTTGGTAGCTAATATCCGAAGCTCCTCTTTTGAAAACAGAGCAGTCACCTTCTGAACATCCAATTTCATCAGATCAGTCTGGCTTGTGCTCTTGTAGAGGTCAGTGACCACCCGTTCCATCACCTCTTTTACATTTTTTTCTGTTTGCTCGCCTGAGGCATTTCCGGCAGTAAGGAAAATTATCGAGGCTATCCAGATGGGTACAATTAATCTTGATGATTTCATTTTATAGCAGTAAATAATTGGTAATCGTATTCAATATTTTTCCTGTGAACAAGAGAGGACTTTGCTATCCGGCAGGATAGGGACTCCACAAGTTCAACCAAGTTTCAACAGCCTTCGGTTAGCTCAGAATATCTTTCATTAAGAAGGCTTCTGCAGCGATTTACAGACTGCAGGTTTACTTAGAATGCTGGTCTGGGAGGCCCGTCGTAGGATGCTGCACCAAAATGCTGACCCGGAATAGATTTTATGCTGATCAGATCCGGGTCACTGGTCGTTGGAGCTTCAATGAACCCGTGGTAACGGCCCATCCAGTAATCGAGCAAAAATCCGGAAGGATTCATGACTCTTTTTCCATCCAGACCGCCATCCAGATCGGTGGAACTGTGGTTGTCCTGTGCAATGGAGGATTCGCGGGGTGAAAGGTTCTTTTTGCCTCCTTCGTAGGAGGTGTATCCGGGCTCAACAAAGAGGTCGTCCCGGAAAGAATTTGCATAATCGTTGGCCAGACAATCCAACGGAAATGCACGCAAGTGAACGATTGCCTTTTGTTCATCACAATCATTTCCTGTAACTGCACCGTAAATAAAGTTGTACCAGGGGACTTGTGCCATTCTCTTTACCTCCCGTGTGCGGTCGAGACTTCGCAGGTAGATCGCCTTCAGTTGTGGATCCTTCACATACCTGAGCAGTGTATAATAACTCCAAAAGGCGAGATGGTCGTCCCAGGGGGCAATGGTTTCAGGAGGGAAGACATTTTTTTGCCGGATGGTGTTGTTAGGGTATCCCCATTTAACCAGTTGCTGGTTGCCGGCCTTGAATTTCTCGTCACCGGTAATGGCATAAGCCGTTTCCATAAATGTCAGTGCCTCCAGCCCATTCAATCCTTTGTCTGAGTAGCCATAAGGTCTTAAAAGATATTCCGGATTCCAGCGGGCCCATCTGGTTGGTTTTCCGTCGAGGTCATTCATCACCCATCCGCAATCGATGATGTAGGAGGCCATTCGCCTGATGTGTTCTTTTGCGAGCTCCTTTTCCTTGCCCTCCGCAGCCAGTTCATAGAAAAGGGAGATGGCATAAAAGTGAGCTACGACCTCGTCGCTCGAAGTGTCACCTTTCCAAAACCACTTGCCATCTTTGGTAGGGTACCACCTGGCGGGCAAACCTCCCGAACCTTGCTTGCCCCTTTCGTCTTTGTCGGCGGTTGTTGACCAAATAGAGCGGGCGATGAATCCATCCACAGGTGTGATTCGGTCCAGCCAAATCAGGGCCATGGCTGATTCGACGGCCTCGTGACGCGCCGTTTTGTCACCGGTGCAGGCATATTTGTAGCACATGGCTGCCAGGTAAGGGGCAGTATTTCCACCATCGTTGTCGCTGACTTCGCGTACCCATTCCCCGTTTTTCCTGTAGAGATTGTGTATGAACCCGAGCCGTTTGTGTCCCCATTCTTCGAGGTGTTTTTCGTAAAAAGAGGCTTTTTTCAGCAAGGTGAATGGTTCATAATTGATAATGCCTACTCCCGCATCGGTAGCGATAAAAACCCGGCTTTTCCCAACAGCAATGTCATTGACATGGTTGCCTGGCAACCAGATTTGGGCGCCAAAATATTGCCACTCCTGTTCTGCAGTCATCCGAACGGCACCTTTGGTCGTTCCTATCCAGAGATCTCCCTCGAATCCTTTTGCCAGGCAAGAGGTCTGTTCAACCGGAAGTCCCTCCTTCCCTCCAAGAGTGGTTAGGGAAGCCCCGCGCATCAAAGCGATCCCTCTGTCGGTACTAATGATCAGCCTGCTTCCCAGACTGATCATATCATGTGTCCCTTTGGATGGGAGTCTTCCCCAGTCGATGAAGTCACTGTCGACTTCTAAACCGTCAAAAAGTACGAGTTCACCCGGGCGAAGAAGATAAAGTGTTCCATTGTGGGACTCCATCCTGGTAATGGGTCCCAGTTTGACCGGCGTATCGTTGATTTGGGAGCCATCCTCCTGCAACATGGTCATGTCGCTGGTGTAGTATCCGTTTTTGGGCCTGATGCTGATAAATTTCCCCCCCTCCAGCCTGTAAACTTCCTCTCTGGTGGCAGCCAGTATTTGATTCTGATGAAGGCAAAGGTCCACAAATTTTCTGTCATCAATTTTTTGCCATTCTTTGTCGTTGCGGAAGTAGAGGCCGTCGCCGGCAAGAAGCCAAAGTTGATTGTTCAGTTGTTTGAGCCTGAAAATTCCGCCCGGAGCATTCCTCACTGGCGTGAATGTGCCACTTTCCAGCGTGTACAAGTTGCCCTCCATGATAGCATAACATCTCTCCTGAAACACGCCGATTGAAAGAACGGGATATTCCGTCTTGATTTTTTGAGCACTTTCCTGGGCATAGACCTCATCCTTTTGGGCCTTCCACTGATGGACGCCGGTTCGATAAAGATTTTCACCGTCAACATAGCCAGTTAGCAGGCAAAGTACCATGCACAAGGAACATAAACTTTTCATCGCTTAAAGTATTTTCTGTTAATAGCCAATTTTTTCAAGCGCTCTGACAACCAAAATGTGTCAAAACGTTCAAAAGCAATTCAGCACTATGTCACACAAAAATGGTCAAGTGCCTTCAAAAAAGCAGTTCAATGATCCTGAAAGTGCAGGATGCAACCCTACTCCGGTTTATTATCCGGAAGGAGCTACTGCTCCATAAGGGTTCTTTGTTAGTTGAGTGGGCTGCTCTCAGCAACCATTGTAGTTAAAATAAAGTCTGGGATTCGTAACAGATCTGGTTTATTTTGCGGCTCATCTTGACTTCTGTCAAGCGGTTTCACTAGGAAGTTGGCACTGCAGATTTACTTTGATCCTGCTTTTTAGTTGCCTGATGAAAAATATTCAGGTCAAACAAAAGTGTGAAGCGGATGGTATTTGCCAGCGGATTGTTTTGGTGAATGGGAATAAGATAGGAGAAATCGATGGTACAAACGTTCATTTTAAGTCCTAATCCAGTTGAAAAAAACTGTCTGTTTCCCTTGTACTGACTTTCGTGAAAATATCCTCCACGAATGGCAAACTGATGATTGTACTTGTATTCTGCACCCATGGAGTAGTTTACTTCCTGTAATTCCTCCTTCATTCCACCCGGAGCATCTGTAAAAGAACTAAAAATGGAGCTCACCACAGACATATTGGTATTGTTGTCAGGGAGAACGACAGCTCCGGAGGTGTTCGTAGTGCTTGTATTCAGTTGAGGAGTTGGCACCATCAGTTTATTGATGTCAAAGGAGAGGGCGAAGGAGTTAAAATTATCCAACTCCTTGGTATAGGTTGTACCCAATCTTAAATTGGCAGGGAGAAATTCCTTGTTCTGACCGTCATCGTAAGAAATTTTTCCACCGATGTTGGAAAGGTTGAGCCCTATGGCAATGGATTGATCATTTTCACTGTTGCCAAAATTTTTGTTGTAGAAGAAGGAGACATCCGATGCAAAAGCGTGCCCGGGAACGTAGGTATTCAGGCCGATTCCTCCGGAGAGATCGGAACGGATGTACCTCAAGGCAACGCTACCTGAAAAATGATCTGATAATTTTCTGGAATAGCTGAAATCTATGGAAAACTCATTTGGGCTTACACTGGCAAGGTTGGTTCCGTTTTGATCTGTCAACTGTATCGAACCCATCGAAAAATAGCGCAAGGAGGCTCCAATAGTTTGTAAATGATCCAGTCTGTAATAAGCCGCCAAATAGGCAAGATTGATATCGCTAACCAACTGCCTAAGCCAAGGTGTATAGGACAAAGCAATTCCGAAGGTATCCTTCACGAAGGCAAGTTTGGACGGATTCCAATACTGGGCACTCGCATCAGGCGAAGTGGCAACGCCCACGTCTCCCATGGCACCATGCCTGGAGTCGGGAGTAATGGTCAGGAATGGGACTGCAGTAGTTATCGGGTTGTATTGTATCTCCTGACCGGTTGCCAGACTCTGAGAATAAGTTTCTTGGCAGAAAACCAGGGACAAAAGAAGGACAAAAGAACTAACGAAGTAAGTGATTCTCATGAATTTACATTTAGATGGTAAAATTCCGGATTTAGACCTTAAAAATAGGATTAAAATTTTAATGTTGCGATCCCAGTCAACTAAATTAAAATTTCGTCTGATAACGATTCTGTCGGCAAACAGAAGTTACCAACAGCAGTTGTTATTTTGGAGGATGGATAACATCCAGACTCAATTCGTGATTCAGGTTTTTGGATAGGATCAGGTGCTCCCGGCCTAAATCGAAAACAATATTCCCGGTCGAAAGTTCAAGAACAAAAGAATTAATTTTTTCCCTGAAGGTTCCTGTTTCGAATTCAATGCCGTCTATCACTTTAATTTTCAGATCATCGTTGTCCAATGGAAGGATCTTTACATGGGAAGAATTAAAAAATTTGATGAAGGATAATTTGACAGGAGTAGCATTGACTGTATTGATCTGGATAATTCCTCCCCTGTTCTGAAGAAGTTTAAAACTTTGTAATAATTCAGTTTGGCTGGAGGTAAGAGCATTCATTGGTTGTGTTTTATCCTGCAGCAGGAGGAGCAGATCAGTACCGGCAAGCTGGTTGCCGGAAAGAGACAACGACCGACAAATGGCGGCTATGGTGCACATGGTTTTTTCGATACCCAACTGTTTCATTTGCCTCCAATTTTGCCTGAAGAGGGTAGAAGGTTTAGAGGGTTGCTCCTCCTCAGTTTTATCCATGCCTGTTGTCTGGTAACGGGATCCAACGTAACACAACCCTTCATTGGTGCTTTGCCGAAATCCGGTTACCCCGGTTCGTTCATCCTCATTGGAGAGCCGAACGGACTGGATATCGCCTGATCTGGTGAACTTTGCCACATAGAAGGATTTTGCATCCTCTTCGAGTTCGTCCAGACCGCATTTGGAGATCCACTCAATTTCACCCTGTCTGTTGAATTGGGCAAAAAAGAGGTCCGGATCTCCGGGAGGGGATTGGACGCTCATCCCTCCGCAGGCAAGTTTTCCACGAAAGGTCCCGGCCAGATAGAATTCATTCCTATCGAGCTGGTTCAGTTCCAATCCGAAAGAACTTCCTGTTGATTGAAATTTAACCATCCAGGTCAGGGAATTGTTTTCGTCAAACTTCGCTATGAAAGGAGTCGGAACATCTGTTTGCGAGTTGGATTTTTTCTCATTGAAAAAACCTGTGATATAGGAATTCCCATATTCATCCATCAGATAATCCTTTCCTGATCCGCTGCGTTCAGCACCAAAGCCACGGGCCAGTTTCCATATTTTATCCTGTTCATTCAATGCCTCTGATTCATTTCCCAGCAATCTGATGATTGGTTTGAGCGGATAAAATTCTTTCATCACCAATCCCAATGGTGCGTTGTCAAAAGTTGGATCTGCAATGGTATAGCTTTTTCCCTCTACCTGAAAATTGTCTCCATCCAAAGGCTGATCCAGGGAGATGGCGACGGAATAAAATCCGGGGAATTCGACCAAGGCTGCTTTTTGATTGAGCAAATGGGTGATCAGCCATGCATAGAGCAATGATTTTCCCTTGTCGTTGCTTTCTTCCTTACAAAGAAGTTCTTCGGGAAACATAAACCGATCGAATCCATACCTGTCGTTGTAGGGATGATAGTCGAAAGACTTCTGAACGAATTGCTGCAGAAAAGCAACGCTTACCTCCTTTCTCATCCCCGCCAGAATTGGTTTTAGTTGTTTCATCAACGATTCAAACATCCAGGCTGTGAATGGGGCATCGAAATAGAGATCAGGATCCGTTTGGGGATAGTCCTCTAAAAACCTGATCACCTCCGGATTGAATTTTAGGTTGAATTCGTAGGTTTTTTTGCTCCATACAAACTGAATTTTCTTGTTAACGGTTTCCCCCTGAAAATTCAGTGACCTGTTAATTCTCAGGTGAATGGTTCCGGTTGCACCCTGATGAGCGGGATTATAGGTAGAAATAGGGAAGAAAGCAATTGGTTTGTCGATGTAATAATCAGATCCGTTTATTTTGACGGCGGGAAGACCGAATACCTTTGAAGCAGTTGCGTAGAGCACAGAAACCCCAAGTTGATTGTACCCCACTCTCACATCGAAACCCGACCGGAGCATTAATCCCCAGGTGAGCAGTGCCGCACCAGTTTCATCGTTTGGGGACAAAGCCGAAGCGCAGCTTTTGACCAGAGCAAAGTAACCCCAGTCGTTGATTCCCAGCCTGTCGCGGACGGTCATCAGCTGGTCGACCAGATGGTGGCTGTTCCCAACCATGAATTTCTTCCAGTATTCTGCAATTGTCTCTTTACTGACAGGCTGAGCAACGGGAAGAGACAAAAGTCTGTCACAGGAAACAGAAACGGAGTTTCCATAAAATTTGAAACTCAGTTTCAACGGATTGGAACTGGTGTATTCGGGCTTGCGAATTCTTGGAAGATTGGCTGAAACCTGTTCCGAAACTTCTGCATTCTGTGCGACCGTAAAACAAGGCAAGAACTGTGGATTGTGGTAAGCACTCTCTTCGAAAATAAAAATTGGAGCCGGATCAAATTTTCTGGACTTGGGAACTGGCGTCCCTGGGGTTACCGGAAATTTCTCCCAATTATGGTCCAGAACTTCCGAAAACGTTTCATCCTGAAGCCGGGAAAAATGGTGAAATCCCGACTGCAGATAAGGTAATGGCTTTTGATTGTTGAGCAGGTATTCCTTGCTTTCATTTACACTTATCTCCTTGAATTCCCTTAGGTTCTGGCCGAAGATGAAGGGTGTGTAAAACAGAAGGCAGAGGGATAAAATCAGATTTTTAAATAAAGAATTCTCTTTCAGAATTCGGCGATCCTGCTCAAAAAATTTATTTTCTCCGACCAATTTTATACGTATTATAATTTTTATAAATATAGGGCTAAAATAGCAGGTTTTTTAAAATAATCTGTTGGTATTATCACTAATTTTGAGAGAAGTGAGCCGACGCGGAACAGTAGAGATTCTTTAATCGGAGGAATCAGGAAGGCTGGCAAAATGGCTGATTATTTCCTGAAAAGGAGGCATTCAAAGTAAAATGGGATCATGGAATTTATACTGAAATACATCAATGTCATAGCCATTGCAAGCATCAAATTTTTTTGGGCCACTCCCTACGCCTATCTATTCAGGCTGAATCAGGTTGAAACTTTTGTGATGATTCAATTGGGTGGTCTGCTGGGATTCCTGTTCTTTTATTCTTTTTTCTCGTTTCTGCTGAAAGAGCTGAAACTGATTTGGCCTTTCATCTATTTTATTACTCCGCGCATTTTCAAAGTCAGGTTTGAACAATGGCTCGACCTCAGGCGATACCGAAAATTGACAGCCAATAAGTTTACAAGGAGAAACAAGATGATTGCAAATATTCGCAGGAAGTACGGAATGGCAGGAATCGTTCTGCTGACTCCCATTCTGCTTTCCATTCCCATCGGTGCCCTTCTGGGGACAAAATATTTTCACCACCGAAAGAGTTTCATTCCCTGGATGCTGTTATCTATTTTTATGTGGGGAGTTGCATCTGTACTTCTCTTTGGGATTTTCCTCCCACACAGGCTTGTTTAAGGAATAAATCACTTTCTTGGCCTTTGATTTCATCCCCGGTGTCAGTTCTTCCTCCAACATCGATTCTGCCACACTGATAAGTTCGGATTTAAGTTCGGGCAAATTCAGGGCGATGTTGTGCAGTAACTGAAGAGAATTGGCACGGACCGCCACCGCTTCAGAAGGAGAGAGCAGGGCGTACAGGGTGTCAATCATCCTCCCCAACTGCCTTTCGGGAATCTTTTGGCTGAGTAACATTCGGGTGAAATGCCGCTTCAAGGAACTGCTCGTAAGTTTTGGCAGATGATCAATCATCTCTGGGACATAGGCTTCGAGTTTCTTGGGTTCTGCCTCAGATACATGATCGGTCACCCATGCTGCGTGCCAGGCAATCCTTGGATGGTCGCAATACATAAGTGCATAGATTTCGGCGAAAAGGGCATCATCCCGAAGTACCATCTCCTTCCAAATACCAATCTCCTGAATACCAATGTTTTCAAGATTATTTTGCAAAAGTCGGTTGGGTTCAATTTTCCGGCCGGACTGATTGGAGGAATTCATAAAATGCCAGTTGTGCAGTTACAGACGGATAATTATCCTGGTTGTGGATCTGATTGGTGAGCCCATTGTCCAAAATTCTGGCTGAAGTGTTGTCTGCCCACTGCAAATCCAGAAAACCTTTCAGCTCCTTTTTTAGTTGCGGGTCGTAAATAGGAACAGTCACCTCAACCCGCCTGTCCAGATTTCGGGACATCAGGTCGCCGGAAGAGATGAACATGCTCTCTTTTCCTCCCTGGTAGAAAGAGTATATGCGTGAGTGCTCCAGATATCTGTCGATGATCCCGATGGAGCTGATGGCATAGTTTTCTTCCGTTGAGGAGGATACCAGTGCAAACATTCCCCTAACATTCAGCCGGACTTCTACTCCCGCTTTGGCTGCATCATAGAGTCTTCCAATGATTTCCAGATCTACCAGGTTGTTGCATTTGATGGAAATGGCTGCTTTCATCCCATTTTTTGCCGCCTGTACCTCCTGTCTGATCATCTGTATCATCTTGGATCGCATCGTAAAAGGAGAGACAAGCAGGTGGTGATACCGCCCAATTTTGTAATTTCTCGCGAAGAAATCAAAGATTTTACTTACCTCCCTTGTCAGCAAGGGATTGGCAGTCCAGAGCATCTGGTCAGAAAAGACTTTTGAGGTGATCTCGTTGAAATTTCCGGTTCCAATACAACCATAAAGTACGAGTTCCTTCTCCTCTTTTCTGGTAATCAGGCAAAGCTTGGAATGGACCTTAAGTCCGGGTACTCCAAGTATGACTTTAACGCCCTCCCTGGTGAGCAGATTGCCCCATTGAATGTTGTCCTGTTCATTGAAACGCGCCCTAAGCTCCAAAACCACGGTGACCTTTTTCCCATTTCTGGCGGCATTGATCAACGCGTGAATCACGTTTGAATTCTTGGCCATCCGGTAGGCAGTCATTTTGATCTCCGTGACTTTTGGGTCGATGGAAGCTTCCCGCAACAGGTCAATGAAATGATAGAAGGAGTGATAGGGGAAATGAAGCAGGATGTCCTTTTTTGCAATGGCCCCCAGATAAGGTTCTCCCTGCCGGATATCGGGATGCGGAAGCGGAGCAATGGTTTTGTAGTAAAGGTGTTTTTTGCCGATGGACGGGAATCCCATGAAATCCTTGAAATTGTGAATTCTTGACCCTCCTATGATAACGTCGGAACGGTCGAAATTGAGTTTTTTGAGCAAGAGAGCAAGGAAATTGTCAGGAATTTCCTTGTCGTGAACAAATCGGACCAATTCGCTGTTTCCGCGTTTTTCCAGGCTCTTCGAGAGGATTTTAACATAGCTTTCTGCCACGTCATCGTCGAGGTCCAACTCTGCATCACGCGTCAGTTTGACAATATAGGATTTGATGGTGCGGAAGCTGAACATGTAAAAAATATCCTTTAGTTCGTACCTGATCACGTCTTCCAGAAGGATGATGTACCTTTTTTCGTCGTCAGAAGGCAAAATGACAAACCTGGGAAGCAGGTCGGTCGGTACCTCAATCAGGGCATACTCCTCTTTCTTGGATTTTGCCATCACAACGGCCAGATAAATGGCATCATCGTTCAGAGACGGAAGTGGCTGGTTTTTCTTGATGATCACCGGCATGATTCGTGGACGCACCTCCTCCTTGAAAAAAGTTGTGACATACATGCCCTGTTCGACAGTTAACTGAGATTCGTTGATGATGAAGATATCCTCTTCTGCCAGGTCTTTCAGGAGTTGATTGTAAATCCGTTCGAACCATTTGCTCTGGGTGACGACGGTTTGTTCAATTTGATTCAAGATATCGGCGGGTGCCTCTATTTCCGTGAGGAGCAGGTTGTCGATCGTAGCCAGACGTCGCAGAATGGCTACTCTGATCCGAAAAAATTCGTCGAGGTTGTTGGAATATATTCCAAGAAACTTCAATCGTTCGATCAACGGAACCTCTTTCTTGGAGGCTTCTTGAAGAAGGCGTTCGTTGAAGGACAACCAGCTGAGTTCCTTGCTCCGGATTTTGCTATTCATCAATTCTTGTATATACTTTATTCTTTTTCGAGGGAATATCTTAGCTGATCCAGCATGATTGGAACGTCTTCTGCATCCACTCCCTGACGCAGCAGGTGTTCCAGATCCTCGTGGAATGCCTCCATAAATTCGTTTTCAGACATCTCAGCATCGTTGATACTTTGCTGGTAATAATCCAGCGCAATTTTCCTTTTCCCCAAACACCACTGCACGTGACCCATGTTCATCAGGTCAAATTTGTTTGGGGCATCTTCCACCAATTTTGTGAAATATTGTTCGGACTGCTGTTTTTTGCCTACAAGCAGGGAGCACCATCCAATCGGCCGCCATATTTTTTTGTTGCCCGGTGAGAGATACTCCACCTTAAAGTAGGATTTCAGTGCTTCCTCATACTGTTTCAGTTCCATATGGCAATGGCCGATGGAAATATGAATGGCCAGATTGTCAGGTTCCAGGGCAATGGCCTGCTGGTAATATTCAAGGGCGAGATCTGGTTTTTTCAGATGCCGGTAGCAGAGTGCAATTTTTTTGAGGTTCCAGGTACGGTTTTGGTCGAAGAGGTCGGCTTTCAGGTAATAGGAGAGTGCCAGATCATGCTGTTCCATTTTCTGGTAGCAGAAGGCCAATTTCTGGTTCAGTTCAGCCTCTTCCAGCTCTTTCAGCAGCATTTCATAAATTTCAGCTGCATCCTGGTAGTAATTTTTGGCAAAATAAAACTCTGCAATGTTTCTAAGCAGTTGATGCTCCTCCTTCAGCAAATCCCGGAAAACGGATTTGTTGTGGAAGTCAAAGGTCCAGGAAAAGATATCCTCAAAGCCCTCCCGTTGCGGATGCAGTTTAAAGAACCGGTAAAGATCCCGGATATATTGGCCCGATATGGCTTCCGCCTTTTTATCGTGCGACATGATTTCATCTTCACTTTCTGCCTCAAGGAGCTGATCGAACTCGGCCGACAGGTTGTCGAACATCATTTTTTTGTATTCGGAAGGAATGGTCTGCATGCTGAAGCAGAAAGAGTACTTGTCGGAGTTACACAAAACAGGTGTTTTCAGCAGCAAGTCGAATAGTTTTTGGTTGTCTGCCAGATCCTCGCCGGAGGAACTGCTGAGCAATTGCGGATGATGTGGAAAAAATGGAATGAACCAGTTGGTTAGTTCACTGAAAAATGGAAAGCTCTTCAGACTGGAAAAGGATGTCATAAATATGTCGGCTCCTTTCATCTGCATCTCGCTCAACTCCTCCATTTTGTCCATGAACCCGGGGGAATCCTTAAAAATATCTTGCCATTCCGGATTTTTATCCTCGTTCAGGACATCTCCGAGCATCGCTTCAAGGCTTAGTTTGTTCCGGAGGTTTGGACTAAGTTTCATCATTTCCGGAATAATCTCATCCTGCAATTTTTTTTGGATTTTTTCCGTCTCTTTTGAGCCAATCAACTGGAGTAAAATCTTTTCTAGGTGTATCCTGAAGGTTTTTTTTTCGCTCAGCAGAAGCATGCGGGCCGTGATGGCAGGAAAGAGGAAGATCCTTCTGTCGTGATGATAGAGGGAAATTAGTAGGCCCGTCAAGGCCCTTTGATTCACCTCTTCCTCCTCCGATTCATAGGCTTCGAAGAGCACCATAATCTTTTGTTCGTCGAAAAAATGCAACAGCCCAAGCGTGATCGAAGTCACGAGGAGTGCTTTCTCATGAACTGGGAAGTGGGGATTCTTCAGGAAAATTTTAAAGGTGGAGATCTCTTCCGGGGAGAGCTTGTTTTTAAACCAATATTGGTAAAATAAATTGATCAGTTTTTGATGGTGTTTTTCCTCCTCTGGTTCGCCTTTCTTATCTGAATGAGCTGCTTCAATCAATGATCGCAGTTCATTCTGGAGGTGAAAAGTTTCCAACTGACTGAAATATTCCGTTATATCTTCCAGCATCATCCGGGAAAAGCCTCTTTTTTTCTGGTATTCCAGAGAGGCAGAATATTTCAGCAGCAGGCTGTCGGCACACATATCAGTCAGCTCGAAGGCAGAGAGCAGCAGGTGCTGGTAAATTTTCTGCCTTTCCGGATCTGTGATTCCTTCGACAGTATATTTCAACATAAACCGATAGTTCTGTTCCAGGTCAAGCTGCTGGTCGCTGAATTCACCCAATCCGTTGGCAGTGATCATTTTGCCCAGCAGGTCAAAAGCAGGCTTCAGCTTCCTGTCGGAAAGAAGCCGGCATATGGCATTGTGACTATTTCTTATCTCTTGTTCTTTCATGGCAAAACTGGTACCCCTGCAAGTTTATTCAAAACTAATTATAAAATGTGCTTTTGCAAAATTGGCACAAGGCATGTGGCAAGGAGCATCGTGCGAGAAGGGCCGGGCGAGGCAAATAACCCGGTTGCATTTTTGGGAAATGCCTACCAAGGCACAAGGAATGTGGCATGCACTTTTTCAGATCGGATTGAGCATAACCATCAGAAATATAAATAAAGGTAAGCATCGGAGGTACTCCAGAGGCAGTATTGGGAAATAAAAGGAGTTCAAACCAGACCCGTGGGATCAGAAACGGTATTCAATTTTTGCCAGGAAGTATCTGGGCAACAGTCTGAATTCCGTTTTGGAAATGCTTATATCGTCCATGGAATAGTTCCGGAAGGTTTTTATGTCCAGTAAATTCTGACCGGATAGGGTGAAGGAAAGTTTATTTTCATTCACGCTATATCGCATATTGGCATCCAGAAAATAGTAGGTATTGTTGTCCTTGTCGAGGCTGCCAAAATAGTAGCGCTCTGTCTCAATCTGAAAATCCAGTTTCTTGCCCAGGTTGCAGGTGAGATCCAGAAAAGACATGTTGTCGGTATACCTGTTTTTGGCGGTCGTTATCACTTCAATGTGTTTCCATTTTGAACCAAGGTGGTAGTTGAAGGGCCCTGAAAATCCGGAACGAAGTTCCAATCCATAATTGTAACTGTTGGTTTTCACCTTTCTCAGATCTGAACCGTTGACCATGTTTTCAAAACTGAAACTTGAAAATCCAAAATTGAATTTTAGGGTGGAAGAGATTTCCTTGAAATACCTGTCGAGGTTGGAGGAGAGGATCACACTCTCCCTGTTCTTGACCAATATTTTTTCAGTTTGTATATCGTTCTGATAGACAAACATGCGGCTGCTGTAGAAGTCGTAATTTTTGGTATACATGAGGAAGGCATAGGCAAGAAATTTATCGGCCAAGGCTCCGTAAGTGTAATTAAAAAGGAGAGAACTGTGGCTCAGTTGGTCAAAATTGCCTGTTCCTTTGGAGAACGACCGAAATCCGGTAAGGATGTATTGATCGTAAATATCCAGGATGGTCGCATTGGTGTGGTTGTAGGAATAGGTAGCCATCAGTTTGTTTTTTTCGTTGATATCCCAGGCGAAGCCACCCTGTGGATTGATGAAGAAGGGATTTTGGGATTGGGTTGTTCCCGATTTTTCCATCCTATTGTAAATTTGGTGGAAATCGAGGGAGGCAATCCATCCGAATTTTTTTAGTCCCAGCCGGTAATAGGTGAGAAAGTAGGAGTCATTTGTTGAATAAAAAAGTCGGTTGCGGTACGCTGATGGTTCTTCAAGAGGGAGGTCGTTTTTTAACAAGGAGAGGTCCGAGTTCAAGTTGTCGGAGCGAAAAAGATTTCCCAGCCTCATTTCAAGCAGATTGCCCTTCTTGCTTTTGTCCATCAGGTGTGCTTCCAAAGCGGCATACTGCATTCTGTCTTCGCTGTTTTGAACGAGCTGGTCTGTTCCTGTCGCTTCGGGAAAGAGATCCTGGTAAAAGAATTTGTCCAGGGAGTAGTGTTGGGGTGATTGCTCCCTTGTGTACTTGCCGGTTAGCAGCAATACCTTGTTTTTTTGAAACCTGTTGGTATAAACTATTTTTTGATCCAAAAGACGGTTGGTATTTCCAAGTACTTCGTTGGTAACCGAATCATTGAAAGCAAGACGGTTACGGTATTTTTCGTCCGATTGGTTGAGTTTCAGTGTATAGACCAACATCTGGGTCTTGGAGAGGTCGTCTGTCAGATCGATTTTTCCGAATCCGGCCCAGCTTAGGATTTTTAAACTGTTGTCCTCCGTGTTTGTGAAGGAGGTGCCCCCGATGGCAATGGATTCCCAACTGTTTTTATAGAAGTTGTTTTCATCTGTATTCAGGAAAGCAAGTGCCTTGATCTTCACTTTTGTGGAGAGGGTAAAAATTCCATTCACAGAATAGAGGGCAGCGTTGTTGAAGAGAATTCGGTCCTGTTTAAGATCCGGCGAAAAGGTGCTGATTTCGATCAGGTTGTTTGCATTTTGGGTTTCGCCCAGGTTTCCGGACTCCTGATCCAGGGAGGAGTTGATCAGGTAGTTGACATTTCCCGCAGCGCTTCCCCCGGTATTGTTGAGGTTGACGATCCCATAGAACTTGGTTTTTTTCCCAAAATTCATCAGATTACCCTGCGCCTCATATTTTTCTCCACTGGTCGGATCGAGGCCGGCGGTGATGTTACCGAACCATTGTCTTTTTGACTTTTCGTCCATTTTCAGGTTCAGGGCAATGTTGTCGCTGTTTTCGATCCCCTTGAGCAACTTGTTGTTGGAGTAATGCTGGTAGACTTCGACTTTTGTGATCGGATAGGCCGGCATGTTTTTCGAAAGAATCCGGTAGCCTTTCTCGAAAAAGTCATCTCCGTCGATCATGATCTTCTCGATCTCCCTGTTTCCAATTTTGATGGTGCCATCGTCCGACACATTCAATCCGGGGATCTTCTTCAGCAGATCTTCCACCACGCGTTCGTTCCCTTTGGCAAAGGCTTTGGCATTGAAAATGAGGGTGTCCTTTTTTACCGTCATCGATTTATCCGCCGACACGATGACCTCGTTCAGTTCGATGGGTTCATACACCAGGATGGCATTTTTAGTGAGGCTCTTGGTTGAATCCGTTAATTCAACAGCCATCCGGGTAGTTTTGTAGGACATAGCCGAGAAGTTCAGCCACATTTTACCGGTCCTGGTGGTACGAAGCAGGTAGTTCCCTTTTTCGTCCGACTGGCCATAGGCCACAATGGAAGCACTGTTGTCGGGCTTCAGGAAAACATTGGCAAACGCCACCGGATTCCGCTTCTCATCCTTGATGGTACCCGTGAGGGTGGTTTGGGCGATGGAAAGATGAGGAAGCAAAAACAAGATTAAAATAGATTTTTTCACGATCTAGGTTATTTATTTCAAACAAGTGAAATTTTAAACCCTTAAAATCCTAAATCCATTTCGATGGCCTTAGGTGAACTGACTTTATAACTCATCTTTAATTTTCGGTCCGTATTAGAAGCCATAAATTTAAAAACGTCTTCTAGTTTTTTAAAGCTTGCAGCAATCATTTTTAGGTATTCAGCTCGCGGAATGATTCTTAATCCAGTAGGGGAATTCTTGATCCTTGTGTCCACTTTCTGTATTTGCTTGGCATAAAGTTGGACTTCATTAGTATCATCTATCACTTCAAGGATCAAACCAGGCAAGCCGTTTAATTTCAAGGGTCCAAAGCTAGATTGAATTTCAGTCGTAAACCAAACGGTATAGTTTCGTCCTCTAAAACGGCAATTTGCGTTATTACAATTGTATTGATTGATTTTTTTAGTCCCTTCTGTTAAATTCCAAGAGATGGTTGGAATTGACTCTTCAATTTCATATTTATCAATTCCATTTAAATTTCCGAAATTCTCTCTTATTAAATTCTGCTCTTTATAATTGCAGATGTAATAACAAGAATTGTCATGAATTGTCATGTCTATTTTGTCATCACCATTTTTAACTAGTTCTACACTATCTTTTTCAAGATACTTTTCTTTGTATTCAAAAAGAGATTGGGAATTGTTAAAATACAACGACGCTTCAATGTTAATTTGTCTACTGAAGTTTAAATGCATCTCATATTCTACTTTGTAGTGGAAGCAGCTATCGTGTTGACAGACTGCTTTTAATCCTAAGAAAATTAGGAATAAAAGAATAATTTTTTTATTCATTTTTTTAGATTTTTAAATACTGACTGCCAAAAATGGCAGTCAGTATTTGTTTAGATATTATTCTATAGACTGAAATTATTGCTGGAGACATTGTTTTAGTTTAGCTTTTGCAGCCTTTATCGCCTGACTAGCCGCTTCACCTCCCATCTCAATTACATCGTTACAATCTCCAGAAACGGTAACACTAACACTAGCTTTAGCAAACCCCATTGTAAGTTCGACAGTGACAGTAATAGAACATTGTAAGGCTTTGTTTGGAGTTGTTAAACAGCTATTTGTTAATTCTGAAATTGCCTCAGCCACTTCACAATCTGTCCTGTTGGTAATGTCTCCAAGTGCGATGGTGACATTTTGGGATTGGATACTTCCTGTCGGAGTCTTATCGGATTTTGCATTTGCGGAGGCAAAGCTGCTTGAGAATACCACGAAGAGTACCATCAAAAGTGCGATGATTTTTTTCATGTCATCTGATTTTAATTTGTTTAAAAACAGTATATTCACGTATTGATTTTCCTTATCCTGCCCTACGTAAGCAGGTAAGGAGGGCCCTCGCAAGCTGAAAATCTTCAACTCTTTGGCCGCATCGGTGAGCCCTACCCGCAGGTTCTTGAGGGAATTGACAGGGGAAAGTAATCCGGTGCGGCCTTCTGCACAAATCTGTTTATGGACATAGCTTCCGGTTTTGTTCGTTAAAGGCTTGATAATTCTGGTCGGGATCTGCAGCGATTCATTTCAGGGATGATGATCCGATTGGAAGAATCGATTCAATCTATCTTGTGATTTATATTTCACTATAAGTTACCATTATTTTATGAAAAAAACGAATCAGACGGATCAGGTTGTCGGAATGCCTATTGTAATGATCAGATAGTAAGCAACCTATAAAAAAGATGTTTCTCAGCAGGAAAATTAATTTTGAAATTCAACGCATCGCGAAAGCCGGGTGCAGGTTTAAAATTCATTTGGTTATCAGTTAATACCCCCAAAGACCAAAAGGTAACCCTCAATCTCGTCCTAAAATAGAGTCCATTATTTGGGATAAGCACCTATTTTTCATAATATTACTTTCCGAAGACGGTAGGATATATATCTGACTTCCTTCTGGATATAGGATAAGGAAAGGAACAACGAAAACTAGGTTCTAAACATAATCTCATTCCTTATTTGGAAAGAGAAAAACGAATTTTTCTTCGAAAGAGGTCGGATGGAATCCTGCAAAATGAGGAGGGAGAGTGGCCGGATTGCGTTTGCCAGGCGATATCATGAAACCGGACTAGAAGTACCGTGCTGCGTACCTCCGGCTTCTTTTTGCATTCTGGAACTCGTAATTGATGGTGAATTCGTGGGTGCCGGAGTTGACCATGTTTTCGTGGAAAGTGGTCAGGTCGAAGGAGTATCCAAACCGCAGTTGCGCATTTACATTGAACTGAAAGGAGAGGGCATAAGAGTTCATCAAACGGTAGGTGGCACCAAACCAGACTCTGTCGTAGAGCAGGATATTCCCCGCGAGATCGATGTAGGAGGGGGTCTGTTCACTCCACCTGTAGAGGAAAGTAGGTTTCAGTTTTACGCTTTCCGAGATGAAAAAAACGTATCCGCCCATGGCATACAGGTGGAGGACTTCCCTGTACACTTTCTTGTCGGAGTCATCTACAATATTGTTTTTGAATAGTTTAGGGGCAGAAAAACCCAGAAAGAAGATATCGCTGTGCCAGAGTGCACCAAATCCAACGTTGGGTAATAACCTGAAGTTGACATTCTGGGCAAAGGAGGGGTCGATCGGATCGTTCAATGCCAGGTCCGTAAACCGGGCGTGGTAGGTATTGAATCCGGCTTTGATGCCCAGTGCCAGGTACTGACGCGGCCCTAGCAGAATACGGTAGGCATAGTCGGCATAGAGTCCGTTCTGCAGGATTGGCCCCCATTTGTCGTTGAC
>Ga0209697_10000761_pt1 | contig 53013 bp, 52 predicted proteins | sample AliMusrvi5mmetaG_FD_184115 | JGI IMG/M metagenome (GOLD analysis project Ga0209697, IMG submission 184115) | Freshwater lake bacterial and archeal communities from Alinen Mustajarvi, Finland, to study Microbial Dark Matter (Phase II) - Alinen... | ecosystem: Environmental > Aquatic > Freshwater...
GGCCCCCACCCTGCCCACCTTCGCGGCCAGCCCCGCCTCCATCGCCAAGGGAGCCAGCGCCCAGCTCAGCTGGACCAGCGCCAACGCGACCCGGTGGTTTCTCACACCGGAAGTGGGCTGGGTCACCGGGGGCAGCGCCACGGTCCACCCCACAGCCACCACGACCTATACGCTGGAAGCCCAGGGGCCCTATGGGAGTGTGACGCGCACCCTGCAGGTGGTGGTGACGCCCTAGGCCGAGTCCCTCGTACAACGGTGCCATGAACCTCGCGCTTGTCTGCGTTCTCACCGGCCCTCAGTGATCCTCATTCTCTTCGGTGAGGTGCAGGGTCACGGTGCCCCCCGGCTCAACCCGATCCACACCGGCGGGAATGACGGCCAGGGCGTTGGCCAGGATCATGGAAGACAGGATGGCGGAGCCCTGGGGGCCCGTGAGCTGGGCGCGGTAGGCGGCGCCTTCGCGCTGGGCCACGACGCGCAGGTACGTGGTTCGGTGATCGCCCAGCTTGCCGGCCCAGCCGCCCTCCAGGGTGGCCTCCACGGTGGGGCGGTGCAGCTTGCTGAAGCCCATGAGGCGGCGCAGGGCCGGGCGGACGAACTCTTCCACCATGAGCATGGCGGCCACGGGGTTGCCGGGGATGCCGAAGATGGGCGTGGTGCCGAGCTTCCAGAAGCCCAGGGGGCCGCCGGGTTTTTGCGCCACCTTCCAGAAGATGCGCTGGGCGCTCAGCTCCTCCAGCAGGCCCTTCATGTGGTCGTAGTCGCCCACGGAGATGCCGCCGGTGGTGAGCACCACGTCGGCTTCCAGGGCCTGGCGCAGGGTGTACAGCAGCCGCTCCCGGTCGTCGGGGATCCGCTCGAAGGGCAGCGGTGTGGCCCCGCAGGCCCGCACCTGGGCGCAGAGGGCGTGGATGTTGGCGTCCCGGATGCGGCCGGGGCCAGGCTCCTGGCTGACATCCACCAGCTCGTCGCCAGTGGTGAGCACCGCCACGCGCAGGGGCCGGTGCACGGCCAGGTCGGGGATACCCGCCGCCGCCAGGGCCCCGAGATCCCCGGGGCGCAGGCCGTGGCCCGCCCGCAGCAGCAGCTGACCTTCCCGCAGATCCTCCCCGGTGTGCCGGACATGCAGGCCCGCCCGCTGGGGCTGGCGCAACTCCACCCAGGCGTCCCCGGCGCCATCGCCCCGCGTGGTCTGCTCCACGGGCACCACGGTGTCCGCGCCATCCGGCAGAGGCGCGCCGGTCATGATGCGCAGGGCCTCGCCGGGGCCCACGGGCTGCCGCGGTGTGTCGCCCGCGGCTAGGTCCCCCAGCACACGCAGGCGCAACGGGTGTTCGGGCGAGGCGTCCGCGAGATCCGCAGCGCACACGGCATAGCCGTCCATGGCGGAGTTGGTGAAGGGCGGGACCGTGGCCCGGGAGTGGAGGTCTTCCCCCACAGCCAGGCCCAGAACCTCGGCCAGGGGGCGGCGCTGGGGCGGCAGGGGCGTCACCTCCGCGAGGATGCGGGCCAGGGCTTCAGCGGGCGTGGGAATCACTTGGAATACCTCATCACCTTCCAGGCCGTGAAGGAGAAGTGACGCCAGTTGCCGGACATGTGCGCCCCCACCGAGGCCACCAGGGTGGCGGCCAGGTACCAGGCCAGCCGGTGGCTTGGCTGCAGCACGCCGATACCGAGCAGGGCCAGCTTCAGTAGCACCGCCACGCCGCTGCCCTGGACGAGGATGGCCGCGTCCCGGGCCAGGTCGATGGCGAAGAGCAGCAGGCCACTGAGGATCGTGGCGAGGATGGGGCCGCGCAGGGCCGCGAAGTCCGCGCCGAAGGGGATGGCCCCCAGGACCAGCGCCATGGCGGCAAGGTGCAGGCTGCGCAAGAACAGCTGTACCGGCCGGGCCCAGCGGAAGTGCCGGGGGGACTCGGGACAGAGGAGCATCCAGAGGCGCCGCCGAGTCCGGTCTGGGGAAAGGGTTTCCATGCCTCCGTTCTAGCAGGTTCCCGCCCCCCCGAGGGCGGCCGGGGCGGATCTGTGCTGAAATGGGCGCACCAGGGGATTTCCATGGCCAAGTCCACCGCCAAGCCAGCTAGCAAGCCAGCCGCCAAGTCCACCGCCAAATCCAGAGTGGCGCCTGCGGAGGCCCAGCCCGCCACCCTCCGCATCCGCATCGGCGTGGGGGAGAACATCGCCATTGGCCAGGGCAAGGCAGACCTTCTGGAGGCCATCCACCGCACGGGCTCCATCTCCGCCGCTGCCCGGGACCTGGGCATGAGCTACCGGAAAGCCTGGCTGCTTATGGACGAGATGAACCAGTGCTTCCGCACCCCCGTGGTCATCGCCTCCAAGGGCGGCCCCCAAGGCGGCGGTGCCGAGGTGACCCCCATGGGCCTGGAGGCCCTCACCCGCTTCCGGGAGATCCAGAAAAAGGCCTTTGCCGCCATCACCGCAGACGTGAAGATTTTCCGGAAGCGCCTGCTGCTTTGATGAGCGGGTTGGGACCCGGAGGGGAAATTTAACCGCCGAGGACGCAGAGAGCGCAGAGGACTGCGGTGTCTTTCTCTGCGTCCTCTGTGTTCTCTGCGGTTACATGTCTTTGCTGTTCGTTCATGGTCAGCACTGACTCAAGCGAAGAATGTGGCAACCCAATGGCTTCCAGCGGTCAGACGTTATATCCTTTCAACTCTATCGAGGAGCCCCCATGCGTCGATCCAGCAAGCTCAGAGGCTGCCTGGCCCTGCTCTTCGCCTTGACCGCCACCCTGCTCCCGGCGGGGCCTCCGGCACAGAAGGCGGTGATCCTCGCCACCACCACCAGCACCCAGGACTCGGGGCTACTGGATGAGCTGATTCCCATGTTCGAGGCCCAGACGGGCTACTCGGTGAAGACCATCGCGGTGGGCTCGGGCCAGGCCATCGCCATGGGCAAGCGCGGCGAAGCGGATGTGCTGCTGGTCCACTCGCCAGACGCGGAGAAGGCCCTGCTGGTGGATGGGGGCGGCGTGAACCGGCGCCTGGTCATGCACAACGACTTCATCCTGGTGGGCCCTGCCAACGACCCGGCGGGACTGGCCAAGCTCAGCACCCTCCAGTGCCTCCAGCACATCGCCGCCACGAAGGCCCTCTTCATGTCCCGGGGCGACAACTCCGGCACCCACGCCATGGAGTTGAAGCTTTGGAAGGCTGCGGGCGTGGCCACCGAGGGGCAGCCTTGGTACCAGCAGTCGGGCCTGGGCATGGGCCAGACCCTGGCCATCGCCGCCGAAAAGAAGGCTTACACATTGTCAGACCGGGGCACCTACCTCGCCCTGCGGAAAAAGCTCGGCCTGCCCATCCTGCACGAAGGCGATGTCGCCCTCATGAATGTCTACCATGTCATCGAGGTAAACCCGGCGCGGTTCCCCAAGGTGAATGCCGCGGGAGGCCGCGCCTTTGCTGACTTCATGGTGTCGAAAGCCGTGCAGAATCGCATCAAAGATTTCGGAATCGCAACCTATGGCTCGCCGCTATTCTTCCCTGATGCCGGCCTCCCGGAAGTGGAGGCCGGAAGGAGATAGAGCCATGTCCAACGCGATCTTCAGCCTCCCCGAATCCCACAACGAAGCCATCCTCTCCTACGCCCCAGGGTCGAAGGAGCGGGCGCTGCTGAAGGCGGAGCTGGAGCGCCAGTTCAACCAGGTCATCGACATTCCGCTCATCATCGGTGGGAAGGAAGTCCGCACGGGGAACGTGCAGAAGGCCGTCTGCCCCCACGATCACCAGCACGTACTGGCCACCTACCACGAGGCGGGCGAGGCCGAGGTGCACCAGGCCATTGCCGCCGCCCTGGCCGCCAAGAAGGCCTGGGAAGCCACGCCCTGGGAGGACCGCGCCGCCATCTTCCACAAGATGGCCAGCCTCATCTCCTCGAAGTACCGCTACATCCTCAACGCCGCCACCATGCTGAACCAGTCGAAGAGCGCCTATCAGGCGGAGATCGACAGCACCTGCGAGACGGCGGATTTCTTCCGCTTCAACGCGAAGTTCATGGAGGACATCTACCGGCAGCAGCCCATCTCGGATCCCCACGTGTGGAACCGCGTGCACTACCGGGCGCTCGAAGGTTTCGTGTTCGCCGTGACGCCCTTCAACTTCACGGCCATCGGCGCCAACCTCGCCACGGCGCCCGCCATCATGGGCAACACCGTGGTCTGGAAACCCGCCTCCACCTCGATCCTGTCGAACTACTACCTCATGCAGCTCTTCAAGGAAGCGGGCCTGCCCGACGGCGTCATCAACTTCATCCCGGGCCGGGGCTCCATGATCGGCAAGATCGCCCTGGAGGATCCCAACTTCGCGGGCCTGCACTTCACGGGCTCCACGGGGGTCTTCAACAGCATGTGGAAGACCATCAGCGACAACCTCGGGAAATACCGCAGCTACCCCCGCATCGTGGGTGAGACCGGCGGCAAGGACTTCATCTTCATGCACGCCTCGGCGGATGCGGAAGAGACCTCCGCCGCCATCGTCCGCGCGGGCTTCGAATACCAGGGGCAGAAGTGCTCCGCCTGCTCCCGGGTCTACATCCCCGCGTCACGCTGGGCCGAGGTGCAGGGCCTGGTCCTGGGCCTGCTGGCCGAAGTGAAGATGGGCGATGTGCGGGACTTCCGCAACTTCTTCAACGCCGTCATCGACGAGGCTGCCTTCGACGGCACCATGAAGTACATCGAGCTGGCCCGGAATGCCAAGGACGCCAAGATCATCGCCGGCGGAAAGGGCGACAAGACCAAGGGCTATTTCATTGAGCCAACTGTCATCCTCACCACGGACCCCAAGTTCGTGACCATGGAAGAGGAGATCTTCGCCCCCGTAGTCACCATCTACGTCTACGAGGACGCGAAGCTGGAGGAGACCCTCAAGGTGCTGGATGGCACCTCGCCCTACGCCCTCACCGGCGCGATCTTCGCCAAGGACCGCTACGTCATCAACCACCTCACGGAGACCCTCGCCAACGCCGCGGGCAACTTCTACATCAACGACAAGTGCACCGGCGCAGTGGTGGGCCACCAGCCCTTCGGCGGGGCCCGCGCTTCGGGCACCAACGACAAGGCCGGCAGCTTCCTGAACCTCATCCGCTGGTCCTCGCCCCGCACCATCAAGGAGAGCTTCACCCCGCCCCGGGATCTGAAGTTCCCCTTCCTCGAAGCGGAATAGGATGGACCTGATCTGGGAGGGCCTTCGGAAGGCGCTGGAGCTGCTGCTCCGGCTGGATCCCGAGGTTCTGCGGATCACCTGGCTGTCCCTGAAGGTCTCGGGCATCGCCACCCTCATCAGCGTCGTGCTGGGGCTGGGGCTGGCGATGCTCATGGCCCTCAATGAGTTCCCGGGCAAGCGGCTGGTCATCGCCCTCGTGAACACGGGCATGGGCCTGCCCCCGGTGGTGGTGGGCCTGTTCGTCACGGTGTTCCTGTGGCGCAACGGGCCCCTGGGCTTCCTGGGCATCCTATACACGCCCGCGGCCATCATCCTGGCGCAGGCGGTCATCGCCACACCCATCATCGCGGGCCTGGGCCTGGCCGCCTTGCAGCACCTCCCCCCGGGCCTGCGCCTCCAGATCCTCTCCCTGGGCGCCACGCGCCCCCAGATGGTGTGGCTCCTCCTGAAGGAGGCCCGCCTGCCCCTGCTGGCGGCAGTCATGGCGGGCTTTGGTGGCGTCATCTCGGAAGTAGGCGCCTCGATCATGGTGGGCGGCAATCTCAAAGGCAGCACGCGAGTCCTCACCACCGCCACGGTCATGGAAACCAGCCGCGGCAACTTCGACGTGGCCTTTGCCCTCAGCTTCATCCTCCTGATCCTGGCCTTCGGTGTGAATGCCCTGCTCACGCACCTGCAGCAGCGGGGGCGGCGCTCATGAGCCGCGAGACGCTCCTCCAGGTCCGGGGCCTGGCCCTGCACCGGGGCGGTGTTCCTGTGCTCGATGTGCCGGAACTGGACCTCCGGGCCGGTGAGGTGCTGGCCCTCATGGGGCCCAACGGTGCCGGGAAGAGCAGCCTCATGCTGAGCTTGGCGGGCCTGCTTGAACCCACCCGGGGCGAGCTGAGTTTCAAGGGCGCCCCCCTCCGGTCCCGCGCCGACCGGGAGGCCTTCCGCCGCCGCACCACCATGGTCTTCCAGGATCCCCTGCTCTTCGATGCCACCGTGGCGCAGAACATCGAGTCCGGCCTGAAGCTGCGCGGCCTGAGCCCCGCCGAGCGCGCCCCTCAAGTGCAGGAATGGGCCCAGCGCCTGGGCCTGGGCGCCTTGCTGCAGCGCCCCGCCCACCAGCTTTCGGGCGGCGAGGCCCAGCGCACCGCCCTGGCCCGGGCCTTCGTGCTGCGGCCGGAGCTCCTTTTCCTGGACGAGCCCTTCTCCTCCCTGGACAGCCAGACTCGCGAGGAACTCATCGAAGACCTGGGCCGCCTCCTCGCGGAAACCGGCACCTCCGCCGTACTCGCCACCCACGATCAGAGCAAAGCCGCGCGGCTGGCGCATCGGCTGGCCGTCCTGAAGGAGGGCCGCATTCTGCAGATCGGGGGCCTGCGCGAAGTGATGAACCACCCGGAGGATCCCTTCGTCGCCACCTTCGTGGGCATGGAGACCCTGCTCAAGGGGCAGGTGCTGAGCTGCCAGGACGGGCTGCTGTCCCTGCGTCTCCGCAAGGGCCCCGCGGACCGCGACCTGGTGGCCATCGGCGAGGCCCTGCCCGGCCAGACGGTGCTCATTGGCGTGCGTCCAGAGCACGTTGCCCTGTCTTTACAAACTGATAACACCAGCAGCGCCCGCAATGCCTTTCCGGGGGCTGTGACCAAGGTCATACCCCGGGGGCCTTTCTCCAAAATCGAGCTGGATTGCGGGTTCTTCCTGGCGGCCTACGTGACACCCCAATCCCTGTCAGAACTTGATCTCCGACCGGGACGGGCCATTGTTGCCGCCTTCAAGGCCACGGCCGTCCACGTCATCCGCACCGAGGGTCTCGACACCGAACTGTGACCGGCAGCCATTGCGACCTGGGGGGCCCGGGCCTAGCCTCAGCTGTAGGGATGGCTCCGCCTTCCCTCTGTGTTGTTGCTTTCCCCTACGTCGCTGTCGAAAAACAACTGTTTCATTCTGAGGCACCCGCGACTTAAGGGGCCGTACCAGAATGCTCTGATTATTCCGTAACAGCCCCTAACCCGACCGGAGGCGTCCGCGCCATGAAACAGTTGGTGATCGACTTCAAGAAATGCGATGCAGGACGCAACTGCAACCACGAGTGCGAGCTCGAGTGCGCAGTGAAGGTCTTCAAGGTGGACGATCCCGCCAAGGCCGCCCTGCAGATCAAGGCCTACGAGGACGGCGGCGGGATTGCCGTGCTCTGCGATCAGTGCGGGGACTGCGTGGTGGTCTGCCCCACGGAGGCCCTCAAGCGCAACAAGCTGGGCGCCGTGATCCTCAACAAGACGGTCTGCGTGGGCTGCTTCATGTGCATCGGGTTCTGCGAGAAGGAGGCCTTCATGCACAACTCCGACTGGATCACCCCGCACAAGTGCACTTCCTGCGGCATCTGCGTCAAGGTCTGCCCCCACGGCGCCCTCTCCATCGTGGACGTGCCCGAACCGGCCGCCCGGATCCTCTGAGGTACCCATGAGCCAGCTCGTCTTCGATCCCACCAAGGTCATGCCCATCGATCACACCAAGCGCACCGAGTACCTCGACGGCCTCGCAGCCATCAAGGCCGACCGGAAGGTGCTCAAGGAGATCACCTACACCCCCAGCCTGCCGGACAAGGGCTACAACAACCGCAGCCTCTACGTGAACGTGGACACGCTGGAGATCACGGAAAAGCCCGTCACCCAGCAAATGAAGGATGTCTTCATTGGCGGTCGCGGCTTCGGCCTCTTCCACCTCTGGAACGCGGTGAAGCCCACCACCCGCTGGAACGACCCCGAGAACGAGATCATCATCAGCCCCGGCCCCGTGGCGGGCATGACCCAGTACGCGGGCACGGGCAAGTCTCTGGTGGTGAGCCTCTCGCCCCAGACGGACATCCCCATCGACTCCAACGTGGGCGGCTACTTCGGCCCCCTGCTCAAGTTCTCGGGCTTTGACGCTCTGGAACTCCAGGGCAAGGCCAGCAAGGACGTCATCCTCTTCATCGACGGTGTGAAGGGCATCATCCGCGTGGAAGAAGCCCCCGTGGGCCCTGTGGACAGCCACGTGCTGGGCGAGGTGCTCACCCACCTCTACGCCGAGGACGAGGCCGATCTGCCCAACATCTCCGTGGTCTCCACGGGCGCCGCCGCCGAGCACAGCCTCATCGGCATGCTGAATTTCTCCTTCTATGACCGCCGTCGCAAGTGCGTCCGCTTCAAGCAGGCGGGCCGGGGCGGCATCGGCACCGTGTTCCGGGACAAGCGCATCCGCGCCCTGGTGGTGCGTGGGCCCAAGGTGGCCGGGGATCTCAACCACCCCGCCGACCCCAAGACCATCGCCAAGACCGGTATCAAGTACCACAAGGAGATCCGCGAGAATGATCCCCACCAGTGCATGATGCGGCGCAACGGCACGGCGCACATCGTGGAGATCATGGACGCCTACGACCTGCTGCCAGTCCACAACTTCCAGTACGGCTCGCACCCGGACGTGCACCTCATCGACTCCAGCTACTGGCAGCAGCGCTGCACCCAGGTCACCGTGGACGGCTGCTGGTATGGCTGCTCCATGGCCTGTGCCAAGGGCGCTGACGGCCTCATCCTCCAGACCGGCCCCTACAAGGGCGACATGGTCACCGTGGACGGCCCCGAGTACGAGAACGCGGCGGGCCTGGGCTCCAACTGCGGCGTCTTCGATCCCGACTACCTGCTGGAACTGAACTTCTACTGCGATACCTACGGCATCTGCACCATCACCTACGGCACGCTCACGGCCTTCGTCATGGAGTGCTACCAGCGCGGCATCCTCGACAAGCAGCGCACCGGCGGCCTGGAGATGACCTGGGGCAACGCCGAGGCGGACCTGGAGATGATGCACCAGATGGCCCGGGGTGAAGGCTTCGGCAAGATCGCCGGCATGGGCGTGAAGAAGATGAAGGAATACTTCATCCGCAACGGCTACGGGGATCCCCAGCTCATCAACGACATCGGCATGGAGAACAAGGGCCTCGAGTACTCCCAGTACATGTCCAAGGAGAGCCTGGCCCAGCAGGGTGGCTACGCCCTCACCAACAAGGGGCCCCAGCACGATGAGGCCTGGCTGATCTTCATGGACATGGTGAACAAGCAACTGCCCACTTTCGAGGACAAGGCCGAAGCGCTCTACTACTTCCCACTTTTCCGCACCTGGTTCGGCCTCAACGGTTTCTGCAAGCTGCCCTGGAACGACGTGGTCCCCAGCGACAACGCCTCCCAGCCCGAGCCCCAGAAAGTGCCCGAGCACGTGCAGAACTATGTCGAGCTCTTCAGCGCCACCACGGGCATCCAGATCGACAAGGAAGAGCTGATCCGCCAGTCCGCGAAGGTCTACAACTTCCAGCGCGTGTTCAACATCCGCATGGGCAAGGGGCTCCGCCTCCACGACGCCGCCCCCTACCGCTCCCTGGGGCCTGTCACCAAGGAAGAATACGAATCCCGCGCCGAGCGCTACGACCAGCAGATCGTCACCGAAATGGGCCTCGATCCGAAGGGCAAGAGCACCGAAGAAAAAATGGCCCTCCACCGCGAGTGGCGCACGGGGCGCTTCTCACAGCTCATGGACGCCGTCTACACCCGCCGGGGCTGGACCCTGGACGGCGTGCCCACCCTGGCGCGCCTTAAAGAACTGGGCCTGGACGCCTTCCCTGAAGTTGTGGAAGTCGTGAAGCAGCACCTCTAGTAAATCGGCCGCATTCGCGGCCGATTTACTTAGGGGAAAAGATGGGAAGGATAGGTACCTCCATGATCCTGGTGAATGAGGAGCCGCTGGCCTGGCAGGTGGGCATGACGGTGCGGGACATTCTGCGCGCCAAGAACTACCGCTTCCCCATGCTCATCATCCACGTGAACGACACCCTGATCCCCAAGCAGGACTACGACACCGCAGTCGTCCCTGACGAGGCCGTGGTGAAAGTGATCCACCTCATTAGCGGTGGGTGATTGGTTGGGTTGAAAAGCTACTGATCCACCACCAAGACACGAAGACGCGAAGGGGGCTCGGTGCTCGCCGCATGGGCCCGCCTTCGGCGGCTTTCCGCTACGTGGAAAGATGATTCAGGGGTCTGCGAGCCTGGCACCAAAAGCAGGCGCCATTCTCGCCGCCCCCTGAATCCTGCCCGCGCTTTCCTAATCGAGAATCCCCAGCGGGCATCTCCACTAAAGCAGAGGGCATCGGAACGGGCCACCACCTCGTTTGGCCCTTCTCTTTTTTCCCTTTTCTTAGCGTCTTCGTGTCTTCGTGGTGGATCAGTTTTCCCTACCCAACTCGCGGTAATAGGATCCTGAACCGGGTTCCAATTTCCGGTTCGCTGCTGACTTCGATGCGGCCGCCGTCGTGGGTGACCATGGCTTTGAGGGAGGGCAGGCCCAGGCCGGTGCCCTTGCCCGGGGCCTTGGTGGTGAAGAAGGGCTCGAAGATGCGGTCCAGGGTTTCGGCGGACATGCCGGTGCCGGTGTCGATGACTTCGAGGCTCACCTCGGGAGGCTCTGTGGCCATGGCGCCGACCCGCACGGTGAGGGTGCCGCCCCCGGGCATGGCGTCACCGGCGTTGGCCACCAGGTTCACCAGCATCTGCTCCAGGCGGAGCTTGGAGCTTTTCACCAGGAGCCGGTCCACCTCCGGGGATTCCAGACAGAGGGTCACTGTCCGGGGCAGCAGCAGCCGCAGGGTGGTTTCCAGCTCGCGCACCTCGTGGCCCAGGTCCAGGGTCGAGAGCTCCTCGGCCTCCCGACGCACGAAGCCCATGAGGCGGCGGGTCAGCAGGGCCGCGTGATCCGCGGCCTTGCTGATGCGCGTGAAGTCAGTCACAGCGGGCAGACGGCCCTCCTCGATGTTCATGGCCGCCAGATCTGAGGAGCCTTTGATGGCACTGAGCAGGTTGTTCAGGTCGTGGGCCAGGCCCGCACCCATGAGCGCCAGGGTGTTCATGCGCTCCGTGCGCAGGAGGGTGTCCTGGGCCTGCTCCAGAGCCTGGGTGCGCTGGTGGACCCGCTCCTCCAGGGTGCGGCGGGCGGCCTGGAGGTCCCGGATGGCCTGGAGCTGGCGCAGCAACAGCAGGGCCACCATGGCCAGGAAAATGCCAAAAGCGCCCCGCATCAGCTCCAGGGAGACCCCAGGCAGCAGCAGCGCCAGCACCACCAGGGCCCCCACCACGGGGAAGTAGGGCAGCTGCCGGGCCACCTCGCGCTGGTTCCCGGTGGTGCGCTTGCGGCCATCCACCGGCGCCGAGGACCAGGCAGCCAGTCCCTGGAAGAGGGGGATGGCCCCCGCCAGGAGGACCCAGGGTTCCCGGGCGAAGGCATCGGGCAGGCCCAGGAGGGTCCAGCAGGAGAGGGCCGCCAGCCAGGCCAGGGCCGAGCCCGCCAGCCAACCCAGGGGCCCCCGGGTGCGGTCCGGGTTGTAGGAGGTGACGAAGACCAGGCTGCCCCCAAAGAGGGCCGCGTTCAGGAAGTTCGCCAGCACCCGCAGGCCCATGCCGTGGGCCGCCGTGCGCAGGGAGCCCTGGACCCCCATGACCCAGAGCAGAAACAGGACGGAGGTCGCGAAGAGCAGGCCGTCCAGGGCCCGGCGCCGGAACATGCCGCCCCGCTGCGCGCCGATGGGGAAGCTCAGGACGCCCAGCAGGACCAGCAGGCCGGTGCCCAGGTTCAGCAGGCTGACGGCATGGATCATCCACTCCCAGCCCAGGTGGCCATGGGCATGCAGGAGCTGGAGCGTGAGGTTCGGGATGTCCAGGAAGGCGGAGCCCGCCAGCATGGCCCAGGCCAGCCGCTCCCGGCCCTGGGTCCGCAGCGAGCGGTAGGCCATGCTGAGGCAGGCGAGGACGACCAGCACCAGGTAGCCCAGGAACCAGATGCGGGGCCGCTGTGCGGGCTCCAGCCAGAGGTGGATCAAGGCCAGCAGAGACCAGGAGCCCACGAGCAGCCCCCGGGCCACCCGGGCCAGGGCGATGGGCACAATGGCCTCCACCGGCGTATGTGCGGGGCCGGTGGAGGCATCCATGAGCTGGTCGATCGGGTTGGACCCGGACACGGGGCGACTCGGAAAAAGAAGGGACAGGATCAGCTTAGCGGGAAGCCCCGCGAAGCGAATAGCGTCCTCCCCTTTCGGCCGCTCAAAGCTCCAGGGTGATTCCCTGAGCCAGTTCCAGGCCACCGCTGAAGTTGATGGCGCTGGTCTGGCGGCGCATGTAGGCCTTCCAGGCATCGGAACCGCTCTCGCGGCCACCGCCGGTCTCCTTCTCACCCCCGAAGGCCCCGCCGATCTCGGCGCCGCTGGTGCCGGTGTTCACGTTGGCGATGCCGCAGTCACTGCCGGCGGCCGAGAGGAACAGCTCGCTCTCCCGGTGGTCGTTGGTGATGATGGCGCTGGAGAGGCCCTGGGGTACGCCGTTCTGGAGGGCGATGGCCTCCTCGAAGGTGTCATAGGCCTGGACGTAGAGCACCGGAGCGAAGGTCTCCTCCTGCACCATGGGCAGGTCCGAGGGCACCGAGGCGATGCAGGGGCTGATGTAGCAGCCGCCGGGCAGGTCCAGGCGCTGGCCGCCGCAGACGATGCGCCCGCCCTGGGCCTTGATGGTGGCGATGGCTGCCTCCATGGTGGCCACGGCGCCCTGGTCCACCAGGGGGCCCATGAGGATCTCATTCTGGCGAGGGTCGCCGATGGGGGTCCTGGCGTAGAGGGCCTCCAGGCGCTCCAGGAACAGGTCATGGATCGACCGGTGGACGATGACGCGGCGAGTGGAGGTGCAGCGCTGGCCCGAGGTGCCGATGGCGCCGAAATAGATGGCGCGCAGGGCGATTTCGAGATCCCCCTTCTCGCTCACGATGACGGCGCCGTTGCCGCCCAGTTCGAGGATGTGGCGCCCGAAGCGCTCCTGCACCAGCTTGCCCACATGGCGGCCGCCCGGGACCGAGCCCGTGTAGGAGACGAGGGCCACCCGGGGATCGGTGTTGATGAGGTCCCCGATATCGCTGCCCTTGCCGATGGCCAGGCTGCAGATGGCGGGGTCATAGCCGAAGTCCCGCAGCACCTTCTCGGCGATCTTCGTGCAGGCGATGGCGGTCAGGGGCGTCTTGGAGGAGGGCTTCCAGAGCACCGTGTCGCCGCAGACCAGCGCGATGGCGGTGTTCCAGCTCCACACGGCCACAGGGAAGTTGAAGGCCGTGATGACGCCCACCACGCCCAGCGGGTGCCACTGCTCCTGGAGCCGGTGCTGGCGGCGCTCGCTGGGCATGGTCAGCCCGTAGAGCTGCCGGGAAAGCCCCACGGCGAAATCGCAGATATCGATCATCTCCTGGACCTCGCCCAGGCCCTCGCGCAGGGTCTTGCCCATCTCCAGGGTCACCAGTTCGGCCAAGGCGGCCTTCTGGCGGCGCAGCTCGTCACCGATGGCCTTCACCACCTCGCCGCGCTTGGGGGCGGGCACCAGCTTCCAGGAAGCGAAGGCCGCATGGCTCTGGGCCAGGATGGCGTCGAACTCTGCCGGGGTGACGTTGGTGACCGTGGCCAGGGTCTCGCCGTTGATGGGAGAAACCACCACCTGCGCCTTGCCACTGCCGCCCCAGGTGCCACCAAAGCCCCCAGGATTCACCGCACCAATGCCGAGCGTCTCAAGAATCGATTGCATGCCGCACCTCCAGCCATCATTAGTAACGCTAAAAGTTTCAATTACAAAATTCATTTTCCTAACATGAATCATGAATATCATTCATGTCATGGACGCCCTCCTCGACCTGCCCCAACTCAGAACCTTCTTCACCCTGGTCCAGGTGGGCAGCTTCACGGAGTGCGCCCGGCGCCTGGGCCGCACGCAATCCGCCGTGAGCCATGCCATGGCCAAGCTGGAGGACCTGGCTGGGGTGCCCCTCCTGACCCGCCGGGGCCGGGAGCTGGGCCTCACGGAGGAGGGCCGCCGCCTGCACCAGACCTGCGAACAGGTCTTTGCGCTCCTGGACGGGGCCACGGACGACCTGCGCCGCCACCAGAGCCTGGCCCGGGGCCGCCTCCGCATCGGCACCACCGTGGAGTTCGGCAGCAGCATCCTCATGAAGCACATGCAGCCCTTCCTGGCCGCCCACCCGGACCTGGACCTGGACTTCACCCTCAGCCAGGATCTGCTGGCCCCGCTGCTGCGCGATGACCTGGACCTCATCATCGACTGCCAGGAACACCCCCTGCCCGCTCTCAAGAAACTGCCCCTCTTTCGCGAGACCTACGTGGTGGCCTGCGCCCCGGCCTTCCAAGAGCTGCATCGCCTGAAGGAGCCCCTGGACCTGGGCCGCGTGCCCGTGCTCTCCCTGGACAAGGCCGGGGCCTGGTGGAACCGCTTCCTGTTGGCCACGCCGGGTCAGGACCAGCCCCAGCTGGACCGCATCCTGGCCGTGGACCACATCCGCGCCATGATCCACGCCGCCGTGGCCGGCATGGGTGTGCTGCTGGTGCCGAGATACAGCGTGCTGGAGGAATTGGAGCGCGGCGAGCTTCAAGTCCTCTTCCCCAGCATCCGACCTGCGGAGGACCGGTTTTCCGTCTACCAGAAGAAGGTGCGGGCACCCCAGGCGAAACTGAGGCTGCTGACCCGGTACCTTCAGGGGTTGAGTCCGGCGGAATTTGGGTCATAGGTGGGCTCCAAATCGCTACGCAATTTGGAGTTAGCTGCCCGCTGCGCGGGCAGTGGTTTTCCCCAGAAAACACAAAGGCCGCCTTTCGGCGGCCTTTGTCTAACTGCAAACCGCAGGTTTGCAGCTTGAACGAACCTACATCTGGTCCTTCAGCCCCTTGGCGGTCTTAAACACGACCTTGCGGCCGGCGGGGATCTTGATGCTCTCGCCGGTCTTGGGGTTGCGGCCCATCTTCTCCTTGGTGGCACGGACTTCGAAGGTGCCGAGGCCGAAGAGGTTGACGCGGTTGCCGGTCAGGAGGGTCTCGACGATGTGGTCGCGGACGCCATCCAGGATGGACTTGGCGCGGGCCTTGGAAAGATCCTGGGCCTCGGCAAGGTTGGCGGCGAGCTCGGCGATGCCGAGGGTGTCGGGCTTGTTGGTCTTGGGCATGGAAGGGCTCCTAAAGATGGGGGGTCGGGTTTCCTGCTGGCATGGAAACCCCGGTGCGGCCAGGGCCCCGCAGGGCCCGGCCACAGGTGGGAATGGGGTGCGCTGGGCCTACTCGGCGGCCGCGGCGGCGCTGACTTCGAGGTTCACCTTCGCGTGCACGCCGCTGTAGAGGCGCACGTCCACGACGTAGATGCCGGCATCCTTGATGTGGGGAACGGTGATTTCGCGGCGGTCCAGGGTGAAGCCCTTGGCCTTGAACATCTCGGCCACGTCGGCGTTGGTGACGGAACCGAAGAGGTGGCCGTTCTCGCCAGCCTTCTTGGAAACGGCGAGGCTGATGGCCTCGAGCTTCTCGCAGAGGCTCTTGGCATCAGAGAGTTCCTTGGCGCGGAGCTTCTCGGCGCGGACCTTTTCGAGCTCGATCTGGCGCTTGTTGCCGGCGGTGACGGGCAGGGCCATCTTACGGGGCAGCAGGAAGTTGCGGGCGTAGCCGTCCTTCACGTTGACGACATCGCCACGGATGCCGAGGTGCTGGACGTTTTCGATGAGCAGGATTTCCATGGGGACTCCAGGGAGGGTGGATTTGGGTTTGGTCAGCGCCGGGTGCTCGCGTTGTCCCCAGGTGGGTGAGACGGCATCTGGTGCCGTCAGGGTCGGTTGTGTGGACACCCGCCCTGTCCCCCGATGGGTTCAGACCAATCAGAAAATCCAGTTTATCTCGGGAGGGGCCGATACCCAAGCAGGGATTTCCCATCCACGGAGTGTCCATGTCCACCCATCCCGATCGCCGCGATACCAGGCGCATCATCGTCGGGCGGGAGTACGGCATTTCCTTCAACCTGAAGGGGCACTTCTACGGGGACGTGCGGATCACCAACCTCAGCACCGGGGGCTGCTTCGCCCTGGTGGGGGCAAGGGATGCCCGGCTCCTCTCCCGAGGCTCAGTGTTGGAAGGGCTCATCCTGCTCCACCCGGAGCTGCCCAAGGCCCCCATCCTGGCGGCCGTGTCCTACGTGCTGGGCGGCCACCCAGGTGCGGACCCCATGGAAATGGTGGGCCTCGGCGTCCAATTCCTGGGGATGGACGACGAGGCCCAGCGCGCCCTGGACGTCTGGGTCACCGCCGCCCACATCACCCCGGTGGACTGAGCCTATTTCTTCCCGAAGAAGCCCAAAATGGCAGCGGCCACCTCTTCGCGCATGGCCTCGGTCATTTCGGGGTAGACGGGCAGGCTGAGGACTTCCTTGGCGGCGCGCTCGGATTCGGGGAGCTGGCCGGTCTGGTAGCCCAGATCCTTGAAGCAGGGCTGCTCATGGAGGCAGATGGGGTAGTAGATGGCGCAGCCGATGCCTCGCTCACGAAGGTGGGCCATGAGGGCGTCGCGGCGCCCACCGGCCACGCGGATGGTGAACTGGTTGTAGATGTGGCGGCCGTCGGGCACCAGCTCCAGGGGCAGCACCACCTCATCGGCGGTGAGCTCCTTCATGCGGCCCAGATACCAGGCGGCGTGACGGCGACGACCCTCGTGCCAACCGTCCAGCATGGGCAGCTTGGCCCGGAGCACCAGAGCCTGGAACTCATCCATACGGCCATTCATGCCCACTTCGTGATGCATATAGACGGGCTCCATGCCGTGGACGCGGATGCGGCGCACCCGGCCCGCCAGGGCCGCGTCGTCGCGGATGGCCGTCATGCCTGCATCGCCGAAGGCGCCCAGGTTCTTGGTGGGGTAGAAGCTGTAGGCGGTCATGTCGCCGAACTGGCCCGCGGACTTGCCCCAGCCCTTGGCGCCCAGACTCTGGCAGGCGTCCTCGATGACGGGAATGCCGTGCTTCTTGGCCACGGCCATGATGCCGGGCATGTCCGCCAGCTGACCGAAGAGGTGCACGGGCATGATGGCCTTGGTGCGGGGGGTGATGGCCGCTTCCACCAGGGCACCCGTGGCGTTGAAGCTGGCGGGCTCCAGATCGATGAAGACGGGCTTCGCGCCCAGGCGCGAGACCACCCCTGCGGTCGCGAAGAAGGTGAAGCTGGGAACGATGACCTCGTCGCCCGCGCCAATGCCGAGGGCCATGAGGGCCGCCAACTGCGCATCGGTGCCGCTGGACATGCCCACGGCGTGGGCGGCGCCGGCATAGGCGGAGATCTCGGCCTCCAGGCCCTTCACGTTCTCGCCAAGGATGAAGGAGGAGCGGTCGATGAGCCCCGAAAGACCCTCCAGCACCTTCGCTTTGATGGCTGCATTCTGCGGGGCGAGCTCAAGCATCGGGACAGGCATGGAAGCCTCCATTCAGGAGGCTCAAGTATGCCAGCGGCCATGGCGAGATTTCGTCACATCGGCAGCCGCAGGGATCTTGAGGGTCCAGCCGGTCAGGCCCGCAAGGGACTAATCCCTTTCCTGGTTTGGGTCGAAATGGGGGGTTGTAGCCTTGGCCCACCATCAAAACAGGGAGGTCGGATGTCCCGCCTGGACGTGTACTGCCTTGGAACGCTGGAACTGCAGGTGCCCCTGAAGGACAAGCCCATCCGCATCGGGCGCGGAGCTGAATGCGAGATCTGCCTCGTGGAAGCCCAGGTCAGCCGGGAACACGCGGAGATCCGCCCCGGCCCCGCAGGCTTCCTGCTGGTGAACCTCAGCCAGTACGGAACCCGCGTGAACTCGGAGCTGGAGAATGCAGAGCGCTTGCTAAGCCCTGGGGACCGCCTCTACTTCGGCGACCGCTTCGCCATCGTGCTGGAGCAGCAGGCTCAGCTCGATGACCTTGCGACCCTCAGGCCGGGCTATTGATCTCCGCCCTTTCGGTCTGACTCCTCCTGCTCCGCAGGGCTGACGCCCCGAGGAACGGTGTGGGTCAACCCACGAACGGACGCGACATCAAGTCGCGTCCTCCTGCTCCGCATGGCTGACGCCCTGCGGAGCAACGTGGGGCCTCATGAGTGGGAAGAGGATGACGTCGCGGATGCTGGCCCTGTTGGTCAGCAGCATGACCATGCGGTCAATGCCGATGCCCTCGCCGCCGGTGGGCGGGAAGCCGTGCTCCAGGCTGGTCACGAAGTCCTGGTCCAGCAGCATGGCCTCGTCGTTGCCCGATTCGCGCTCGTCCATCTGGGCCTGGAAGCGGGCCATCTGGTCCACAGGATCGTTCAGCTCGGAGTAGGCGTTCGCCAGTTCCATGCCGCCGATGAACAGCTCGAAGCGGTCCACGAAGGCCTCGTTGCCCTCCAGGGTCTTGGTGAGGGGGGACAGCTCGATGGGGTAGTCCGTGATGAAGGTGGGCTGGATGAGTTGCTTCTCCACGTGGTGCTCGAAGAGGTCGCCCAGGAGCATGCCCACGCTCTTCTTGTCCACGTCCTCGATGTGGACGGCCCGTGCCAGGCCGCGCACGCTGTCACCGTCCTCCAGGAGGGCGCGCTCGATGGCGCCGTATTCGGCGATGGAGTCCTTCATGGTCAGGCGCCGGAAGGGCGCGGCATAGGAGATGGTCTGCTCGCCCCAGGGCAGCTCGACGGAGCCCACGACGCCCAGGGCCAGGCTGGAGATGAGGCCCTCCGTGAGGGCCATCATGTCCCGCAGGTCCTGGCCCGCGGCGTAGAACTCCATCATGGTGAACTCGGGGTTGTGGCGGACGCTGAGTCCCTCGTTTCGGAAGTTCCGGTTGATCTCAAAGACCTTCTCGAAGCCACCCACGATGAGGCGCTTGAGGTAGAGCTCCGGCGCGATGCGGAGGTAGAGGTCCATGTCGAGGGCGTTGTGGTGCGTCACGAAGGGCCGGGCTGTGGCGCCGCCCGGGATGGGCTGCATCATGGGCGTCTCGACCTCGAGGTAGCCGTCCTCTTCCATGTAGCGCCGGATGGCGCTCACAATGCGGGAGCGGGTCTGCATGGTCTTCAGCACGTCGGCGTTGGAGATGAGGTCCAGATACCGCTGGCGGTAGCGCTGCTCCTTGTCCTGGAGGCCGTGCCACTTCTCTGGCAGGGGCAGCAGGGCCTTGCTGAGGAACTGGACCTCCTTGACGCGCACGCTCAGCTCACCGGTCTTGGTGCGCATGAGGGGGCCGGTCACGCAGATGAAATCACCCATGTCGAGGAGCTTGAGGAGTTCCCACGTGGTCTCGGACAGGTCGTTCATGCGGAAGAAGCCCTGGATCTTCTCGCCGTTCTCCGTGAGGTGGGCGAAGACGCTCTTCCCCATTTCGCGGATGGTGAGGATGCGCCCCATGACTGAGACCGTGAGGCCGAGTCCTTCCAGCTTCTCGTTGGTCCAGACCTCGGCATCCGCGTAGGCCTCGACCAGCTGGGCGATGCCGTGGGTGCGCTGGGCTTTGCGGGGCCAAACGTCCAGGCCCAGGGCCTTCAGCTTCTCCAGCTTCTCAAGGCGCACATCACGGTACTGGTTGGGCTGCATGGGGGCTCCGGCACTAACCCACTAGTTTCCGGCTTCCGGGCCAGCATCAGCAAGAAAAACTCTCCACGAAGTTCACGAAGGCGCCCGTTGGGCGCATGAAGAACACGAAGGCAACTCGTCTGGTCCAGCGATCTACCACACAGCAAGGACAAGAACCGCGAAGGCTCTAGAACACTCGCCCATGGCTGCCTTCGTGTCCTTGGCGCCCTTTTCTTCCTGTCCTTCGTGGTGTTCTTTACTCAGATCACAGCGGGCCTCAGCCCCCGAAGCGATAAGCCGTGAAGAAGGTGATGTCCGGGGCCGTCCAGGTGCCGGCCTCCTCGCTGACCCCGAAGCGCCACTTGGGGAGCTGGGTGTGGCGGATGGTCCAGTGCTGCTGCCAGCCGGCCCGGTCCAGGCGGGGCAGGTTCGTGTGGTAGGGGCTGCCGGCATACTCCAGGCTGACTTCGATGCCCAGGCCCGTGAGCAGGCCCGCACCTTCGCCCTGCCAGCCCAGGGAGGCCCAGGCCCGGTTGAAGTTGGGCTTGTCCAGGACGTAGTGCAGGGGGCTGCTCTGGGGCAGCACCAGAACTACGTGCTCGGCCTGGCCGAAGACCTTCCAGTGGCCGAAGCGCTTCCAGAGGGCCCCGCCCACCAGGCCATCCGTGCCGCCGTCACCGGAGAAGTCGGACTGCTTGCCTGTGGGCAGCTGGACCGAGACCCCGAAGCGCCCCCCCTCGTCCTGGGTGCCAAAGGGCCGGATCCAGGCCACATCCACGTCCATGAGGCCCAGGGTGGGCTTGGAGAGATCTGCGATGACGTGGCCATCCCGCTCCAGGTGATAGGCCAGGCGGCCCTTGGGGGCGTCCTCCCGCCCGCCCTGGGGCATGCTGAACATCGTGTGCCAGTTCCAGATGGCCTGATCGGCGATGCCGCCGGACCGAGAGGCCACCCGGACCCGCACGTTGATCTTGGAGTTGCCAACACTCTTGGCCCAGTCCCCCACCAACTGCCACTCCTCCCCGTCCAGGCGGGCGAAGCTGCGCTTGTCCCCGGTGCGTTCCAGATCTGGACGCAGCACCTGGCTCGTCATTTCCATGGTCAGCTCGCTGATCCCCTGGGGCAGCGGCTCAGGAAAGCCCTCGAACCAGGCCACCCGGTTGGGACGGGGCGTGTCCTGGGCGGCCAGTGGACTGGAACCCAGGGCCAGGCCCAGGAGTCCCCCGATCCCAAAAGAGACGCGGGGGGATAGATTGACCAACGTCACGGAACATCCTTTGCACAAAGGTAATATCCTGCCCTGACGATCCCGACAGTCCAGGTGGACTACATTCTTGAATAGTTCAGAGCAGTCCAGCGTGCCCTGAGGGTAGGTGGGCATGCAACCATTCGCTACCTTGTTCTCCCATTCCCTTTTCGTTTTCTTCCACAGGAGGCGCCCCATGACCCGACTCAAAGCCAGGCTTCTGGAAAAGATCCAGGAACTCCGTCCGCGCACCGCGGCCCTTCTGAAGGAACACGGCAAGGTCGTCATTGATGAAGTGACCATCGACCAGTGCATCGGCGGCGCCCGGGACATCAAGTGCCTGGTGACGGATCTCTCCTACCTGGATTCCCAGGAAGGGATCCGCTTCCGCGGGAAGAACATCCCCGAGACCTTCGCCGCCCTGCCCAAGCTGCCCGGCGCCGAGTACCCCACGGTGGAGTCCTTCTTCTTCTTCATGATGACGGGCGACATCCCCACCCCCGAGGAGGCCGAAGAGATCCACCAGGACTTCCGGTCCCGCGCCAAGGTGCCCGCCTACGTCTTCGACGTGCTCCGCGCCCTGCCCAAGGACACCCACCCCATGGTGATGCTGTCCTCGGCCGTGCTGGCCATGCAGAAGGAAAGCAAGTTCGCCGCCGCCTACCACGGCATGAAGAAGAACGACTACTGGGATCCCATGTATGAGGATGCCTGCGACCTGCTGGCCAAGCTGCCCGAGATCGCCGCTTTCATCTACCGCTACAAGTACAAGAACGGCGAGATCATCGCCTCGGACCCCAGCCTCGACTTCGGCGCCGACTTCGCGCACATGATGGGCATCGCCAAGCCCTATGACGATGTCTCGCGCATGTATTTCATCCTGCACAGCGACCACGAAAGCGGCAATGTCAGCGCCCACACCACCCACCTCGTGGCCTCGGCCCTGTCGGATGCCTACTACTCCTTCAGCGCCGGCCTCAACGGCCTGGCCGGCCCCCTGCACGGCCTCGCCAACCAGGAAGTGCTGGACTGGATCAAGTCCTTCCAGAAGAAGCTGAACGGTGCCGAGCCCACGGAAGAGAACGTGAAGCAGGCCCTCTGGGACACCCTGAACTCCGGCCACGTCATCCCCGGTTACGGCCACGCGGTGCTGCGCAAGACCGATCCCCGCTACACCGCCCAGATGGAGTTCTGCCAGAAGCACCTGCCCAACGACCCGCTCTTCAAGCTGGTCAACATGATCTACCGCGTGGCCCCCGGCGTCCTCACGGAGCAGGGCAAGACCAAGAACCCCTGGCCCAACGTCGATGCCCAGAGCGGTGTGATCCAGTGGTACTACGGTCTCACCGAGTACGACTACTACACCGTGCTCTTCGGCGTCGGTCGCGCCATCGGCGTGCTGGCCAACATCACCTGGGACCGCGCCCTCGGCTACGCCCTGGAGCGCCCCAAGTCCGTCACCACGGCCATGCTCGAAGAGTGGGCCACCAAGGGCGGCCGGTAGAACCTGCTTTTCGGCAAGAAAAGGGCGGGCCATTTGGCCCGCCCTTTTCATTGAAAAGACAGGAAGAAGCCCCCACTGGTGTCAAAATGAGGGTGGAGGACCGCCGATGAGCCTTCCGAACCTCAAACAAGCCGGATACACCATCGAAGACTGGAAGACCTGGGAAGGGCGATGGGAACTCATCAATGGGGTTGCCTATGACATGACCCCCGCCCCGAGCACCGCCCACCAGGAGCTTGTAGGTTCCATTTACTTCCAGGTTCGGGGAACGCTCGAAGAGGCCAGGAGAAAGTCTGGTGGTGGAGACTGCCGGGTCTTCGTGTCCCCGATTGATGTGTTTCTGGATGGTGGCACCGTTCAGCCAGATGTCCTCGTGGTCTGCGACCCTGCAAAAATATCGGAGCGGGGGATCGAAGGCGCCCCGGATCTGGTCGTGGAAATCCTTAGCCCATCCACTGCCGGCAAGGATGTCACGCGCAAGCGTTGGAGCTACGAAGCTGCTGGCGTCCCAGAGTATCTGATCGTGGACCCTGATGAGCGGGTTGCGGTCCTGCTGCGTCTGGAAGGTGGGCGCTATGAGGAAACCGCCCGAGTGGAATGGGGGGCCGCAGTTTCGCTCCTGGGTGGGAAGTTGCCCATCACCTTGGAATAGCCCAGCCCCTTCCCTCTTCCAGAACAAAGCGGGCCAATTGGCCCGCTTTGTTCTTTGCATACCGCAGGTTAGAGCACGAACGTCAGTTCACTCTCCGGCGTGCGGCAATCCATGTCCTGGCCGCGATCGCGGTGATCCGCCACCTCGGCAGTGACTCCGATGGTGCGGCTGAACAGGAAGAGCGTGAAGGCCAGGTCCTGCACCTGGCGGAGGTTGATGCGCCCCGCCTGCAGGTCCTTCCAGACCAGCTTGAGTGTGATGACGGCCAGGACCGCGTCCACATTCACGCAGAACACGTTCCGGGTCACGCCTTCAGCATAGAGTTCCTTCACCAGGTGACGGTAGAACTCCCAGAACACGTTGTAGACGCCCTTTTCGGCCAGGAGGGCCGCCACGAACTGCTCCCGGGGATCCACGTTGATCTTGTTGCCCCGGAAGACCGGGTGGTTGATGCAGGGGATGGGCTTCACAACGCCATCCTCCACCTCCTGGGCCTCCCTCTTGTAGACGCCGTAGGCCTTGGCAGCGCGGTTGGCCATGGCCTTGAGGTCCAGGCTGTGGGTGGGATCGGCGGGATCCACGAGGGAGACGTCCCGGAACTGCTCCACCAGGTATTCGATGGCTTCGTAGCCGTTGCCACCATGGGCCCGCCCCGTGTTGGCCAGGAAGCCCACGAAGGCCATGGAGATGTCGTTGCGGGCGCTGACGCTCTCCTTGGCGCCCTTGGACGACAGGGTGCCAGGACCGTTGGTGATGGTGAGCCCCAGGAGGGTCTGCAATTCCAGCAGCTCACCCGCATCGGGCACCCGGGCGAAGAGCACCTTGAAGGAATTCTCCGTGAAGCTGTGGTTCAGGTTGGACAGCTTCTGGTCCACCAGCTTCTTCCAGTGGGGATTGTTCGCACGGTCCACAGCCGAATAGGCCACGATGCGGCTCATGAGGTAGAAGTAGGTGACCGCATCCTCCACCATCTGCCGGCTGATGCGCTTCTCCAGCATCGGATTCCAGAGCACGCAGACCGCGATGGTGGCGAGCAGGAACTCATAGGTGTCGCGGATCTCCATGTGGCGCTGTTCCGCCAGATCGATGATGTGCTGGCAGACCTTCAGGGCCACGCAGGACTTCTTCGACTTCTTGACCTCTTTGAAGAGCAGCTCAGAGACATCCGTCTTGCGGGAGGGCTCGGAACTGAGCAGGTGCTCCACCACGTACTGGTCCAGAGCTGTCGGGAAGTCCTTGCTCAGCTCGTTCAGCCCGAACTCGCGGATGAGGTTGATGATGAACTGCGAGTGCTTCCGGGACTTGGCCAACAGGTCCTTGTCGCCCACCAGGGCGATCTGGGAAGCCAGGTAGGCGTTGGGCGTGCAGCCATTGGCCCGGGCCACATCAATGAGCTCCATGCGGCGCTCGTCGATCTTCATAAATAGGTTGAGGATGAGGTTCAGGGTGGGGAGGTCGGTCTTCTCCGGCATCACCTTGGCCAGGGCGAAGTAGAGGTTCTCCTCCATGGTGTGCTTGGACAGATCGAGCACGGTCTTCCCGTGCAGCTCCGAGACCTGGGACTCGGGGTTGATGCGGGAGGCCCCGGACTTGTCCGCCATATTCTGCCGGAGGTAGTGGGCCCCCACCTGCTTGTTCACTTCGATGATCTGGTGGTCGTAGGGCGACGGCGGCGTCGTCAGGGGCAGCTTGAGCCCCTCGGGCAGCTTCACCAGCGTGTCTCCCAGCCACAGCTTCAGGGACAGATCTCCCGTGGTCTCGAAGTCTGGTTGCTCGCCGATCTTCTCGTAGACGGCCCGCACGGCATCGGGGATGTACTGGATGCTGGAGACTCGGACGCCCCGCTTGCTGACCTGACGGGTCTTCGGATCAAAGACGCCCACGCCGAAATACTCGTCAAACCAGCGTTCCTTGGCTTCGGCATCATCACCGCTGCCCGAGAGGGCGCCCGCGTGCCCACAGGCCCGGGTGATGTTCTTTTTCCAGCGGCCTGTGACGCAGACGATGATGGGCTTCGTGAAGCCGAAGGTGCGATCCTGGATCCAGTCCAGGGCCATCTTTTCGTAGTATCCACCGGGTTCCACATAGATCACCACGGCCTTGGTGCGGGGGTCGTTCTGGGCCGCATAGAGGAATTCCGGCAAGGCGAAGTGGATGTAGACATCCTTCCCGCTGGACACCGCCGTGCTGATGCCGAAGCCCGCCGTCCGCAGGTACTCGGCCATGGTGGTGGTGAAGTTCCCGGAGTTGGAATGAATGGCGATGGAGCCCTTCTTCAGCGTTTCTTCCGGGTGGTCACCGCCCAGGCTGCCACCGATGCGCACGCAGTCCCAGGCATTGGCCATGCCCAGGCAGTTGGCGCCGATGACGTCGACGCCGGCTTCCTGGCAGAGCGCCCGGATGTTGCGCGAGTCGCGGGCGGGCACCTTCTCCGTGACGATGACGATGCGCTTGAGGGCCTCGTTGTGGGTCACCAGCTCGGAGACGGCCTTGCAGACACCGAGGGGGGGAATGTAGACCACGCCCATGTCGAAGGTGATGCCCTTCTCCATGACCTCGCGGATGCTGCGATACACGGGAATGGGGCCGAGCTTGGTCTCCAGGGAACCCCGGCGACCGTACTGCACGCCAGCCACGATGTTGCCTCCGCTGTACTCATGGGAGACGGGCGTCACCTTGCGGCTTTCGCTGCCCAGGATGTTCATGACGCAGACGCGGTTCTCCTTGGTGACCAGCTCCTCAAGGGAGTGGAGACCCACGTAGTAGGGGAAGGGGCGGGTGATGAGTTTGCGCATGACTAGGACCTCGCCTGGATTTCAATCTGTTTGCGGTAGGCATCGGCACCCTCGGCGCGCCACCATCGGTCGATCTTCCGCGCGTGCTCCAGCGTGAGGATCATCGACGTGTCGTGGCCGAACATCTGGTAGGGCATCCGCAGCCGATCCAGGATGTCCTTGGCGTAGAACATGCCCTTCACCACGTTGGGACCGCCCCGCCCGATCACCACGTACAGCGGCTTCCAGCCGGCCTTGGCCACATGGTCCCGCAGGGCGTCGAATACCCCCTTGAAGGTCACGTAGATGTCCGTGTTGTTGGCCTTGCCGCCGATGAGCAGGAGCATGTCCGCCTGCTGGTACCAGTGCTCGAACACGATGCGGCTGATCTCGTAGATCTTCTCGTAGGGTGGATTGCCGCCGAAGTCCGAAGAGAAGATGGCCGCATCGCCCAGGCTCTCGGTACCCGCGCTGTTGGCGCCGCCGCCAAACATGAAGGGGAGGATGCTCCCCTTGGGATTCATCTCCAGCACGTCGCTCTGGCCCTGGTAAGTGCGCAGCTCGTTGATATCGGCCTCGAAGGGGGTGGTCTCAGTCTGGAAGAGGACATCCGGAAGGCCGATGCGCTTCCAGGCCGGGTTGTCCTGGTCGAAGCTGGCCTTCACATCGCAGGCCACGGGCAGGATCTGATTACCCCGCCGCTGCACGCGGATGGGGTTCAGCTCGATGGTGGTGAGGCCATAGCCGTCGTAGAGTTCCCACAGCTTGGGCAGGTGCTGGACCAGGGCCGAGATGAAGGCCTCGGGGCAGCCCGTGTCGGTGAGGGCATTGGTGATCTCGAAGGCGTTGATGCCGATGAAGGGGTCGATCTCCACCACGGCCTTTTTCTCGGCTGGCAGGTCCTCGATGTCCACCCCACCCCAGGGCGTGATGGTGAACACGGGACCCCGGTGGATGCTGGAACTGGAGATGCTGAAGTAGACCTCCAGATCCGAGGGCACGAAGGCCTCCATGGTCACGCCGTTGGCCGTGACCACCTTGTTGCCGTAGGTGTGCTGCGCGAAGAAAAGGTCCCGCTTGGCCTGCAGGGCCTCCTGCAGGGTGCTCACCACCCGCACGAGCCCGGCTTTCCCCTTCTTGCCCACACCCCCGTAGAAAGCCGGCTTCACCACCAGCTTCTTGTGCTTTTCCAAGAACTGCTGGATCTCCTGGTTCGTGGCGGAGCCATCGATGAAGTCTGCGACTGGAAATTCCACCAGTTGCAGCAGTTTGGATCCGTAGCGCAAGCCCGAAAGTTGCATGGTCCCCCCTCAATCGAATCTGGCAATGACCTGGAACACCGGTCCACCTGGGATCCCGCGTCCTAATACATGATACTCACATCATCTTTAGTGCCAAGCTCAAAGATTACCGGTAGGTCGCATTACGATGCAAGATTATTTACCTGCCGATAATCTTCCCCGAAAAACCATTGGACCACCGCAAACCTTTCAGATTGCTTGCACTGGGCGTCGTGACAGAAAAATCGATCCAGCCCGCATGTCATGCATGCGTCCTGGATCGATTCTCGCGCTCCAAAAAGACCCTAGCCCCGTGCCGCGGTGCTGGCCTTCACGAAGGCGGTGAAGAGCGGGTGCGGGTTCAGGGGGCGGCTCTTGAACTCAGGGTGGAACTGGCAGGCCAGGAAGTAGGGGTGGTCCTTCAGCTCCACAATCTCTACGAAGACACCATCGGGACTCATGCCCGTAAACAGGAGGCCCTGGGCCTCCAGAGCCTTCTTGAACTCGTGGTTGAACTCGTAGCGGTGGCGATGGCGTTCACTGATGGCCGTGGTGCCGTAGGCCTTGGCAGCCTGGCTATCCGGGGCCAAGTGGCAGGGGTAGGCGCCGAGCCGCATGGTGCCGCCCAGTTCCTCCACATCCACCAGCTCTCGCAGTTTAAAGATGACCCGGTGCTTGGGCGCGTCGTCAAACTCGGTGGAGTCCGCGCCTTCCAGGCCTGCCACATTCCGTGCGAACTCCACGGACGCCATCTGCATGCCGAGGCAGATGCCGAAGAAGGGGATCTTGTGCTCACGGGCGTACTGGATGGACTTGATCATGCCGCGGGTGCCACGCACGCCGAAGCCTCCGGGCACGAGGATGCCGTGGCAGTCCTGCAGCAGGCTGGCGGGATCCACGGTCTCCAGATCCTCGGCCTCGATCCACTTGAGGTCCACCTGGGTCTCCAGACCGTAGCCCGCGTGGTGCAGGGCTTCGATGAGGCTCTTGTAGCTCTCCTTGAACTCCACGTACTTGCCCACCACACCGATGCGCACGCTGCCCTTGGGATTGCGGATGCGATGCAGCAGGTTTTCCCAGGCGCTGAGGTCCGGCACCTGCTCACCCAGGCCCAGCAGGGCCGAGACCTTGGCATCCAGTCCCTCCTTGTGCAGGTTCAGGGGAACTTCGTAAATGGAGTGAGCGTCCAGGGCGCTGAACACCGCATCCTGCGTGACGGAGCAGAACAGCGCGATCTTGTCCTTCAGCTCCCGGGGGATGTGCTGCTCGGCGCGGCAGAGCAGCACGTCCGGCTGGATACCCAGGGCCCGCAGCTCCTTGACACTGTGCTGGGTGGGCTTGGACTTCAGCTCCCCGGCTGTCTTGATGTAGGGCACGTAGGTGAGGTGCATGTTGATGGCGTTGCCCAGACCCGCCTCCAGCTTGAACTGGCGGATGGCCTCAATGAAGGGCTGGCTCTCGATGTCACCCACGGTGCCGCCGATCTCCACGATCACCACGTCCATGTCCTTGGCGACCTTCTTCATGACGCCCTTGATCTCGTCCGTGATGTGCGGGATCACCTGCACGGTCTTGCCCAGATAGTCGCCGCGGCGCTCCTTCTGGATCACCGTGTTGTAGATGCGCCCCGTGGTGATGGTGTGGTTCGACGTGGTGGGCACCGAGGTGAACCGCTCGTAGTGGCCCAGGTCCAGGTCCGTCTCGGCACCGTCATCGGTGACGAAGACCTCGCCGTGCTGGAAGGGCGACATGGTGCCCGGATCCACATTGAGGTAGGGATCCATCTTCATGAGCGTGACCTTGATCCCACGCGCCTCCAGCAGCGCCCCCAGCGAAGCCGCCGCGATCCCCTTGCCCAGGCTCGACAACACACCACCCGTGACGAACACATACTTGGTCATCGCCTAACTCCTAAAACAGAACTGATCACCACCAAGACACGAAGACACCAAGAACTGAAAAAAGATCTAACGGACGAATCTGGAGATTCCGTTTTTCATGAGGGGCACGTTGAAGTTGAGCAAGAAGCCGAGACGACGGCCAGAAAGCTTAAGATAGGTCAGTAGCTGGGCGTCATGGATCGGGCCGAGCTTCTCCAGCGCTTTGAGTTCGATGACGGCGATATCCTCGACCACTATGTCCAGGCGGTATCCGGCATCCAGGGTCAGCCCCTCATATACCACTGGCAATGGAACCTGCGTTTCCACTCGAAGCCCCCGGTGACCTAACTCATAGGCCAGGCAGGTTTCGTAGACACTCTCAAGTAGCCCAGACCCCAACGCCTTGTGGACCTTAATGGCCGCGTCCACGATGCATGAGGCCGCCCGCTCCTCGTCTATCGAAAGATCTTTTCTTGGTGCCTTGGTGTCTTGGTGGTGATCAGTTTCAGTTTTTTGGGGATCGGATTTGGGAGAAGGACTCACATCTCCTCCGGGGCCTGGATGCCCATGAGGTAGAGGCCCTGGCGGAGGGCGCGGGCGGTCGCGACGCAGAGGGCCAGACGGGCGTCGCGGACGGCGGGGCTGTTGTCCGGGGCCAGGATGGGGCAGTTGGTGTAGTAGCCGCTGAAGGCGCGGGCCACGCTCACCAGCTGCCGGGCCAGGGGCGTGGCCATGCAGCCCTCGACCACGGTGGCGATGGCGCCGGGCAGGCCAGCCAACTCAAAGAGCAGGGCCTGGGCTTCCGGGGCCTCCAAGCCGCCCAGGTCTGCGGGCAATGGCGTGGGCGCGAAGGGCAGCACGGGACCGGTGGCAGCGCCGCACTGGGCCTTGGCCGCCCAGTCGCCGCCCGCCTTGCGCAGCACGCTGAGGATGCGGGCGTGGGCGTACTGCACGTAGGGGCCCGTGTCCCCATCCAGGGCGATGACGCGATCCCAGGTGAAGGTGATGGACTTCACACGGTCATTCATGGCGTCAAAGAAGACCACGGCGCCCATGCCCAGCTGCTCGGCGACGACCTCGCGGCCCTGCAGGTCGGGGTTCTTCTCCTCGATGATGGCGGCCACGCGATCTCGGGCCTCGTCCAGCACATCCTCCAGGAAGATGACATTGCCCTTGCGGGTGCTCATCTTGCCCTCGGGCAGCTTGACCATGCCGAAGGGCGTGTGGAGCATGCGGCCCTGGAACCAGGGATCCAGCTTCGCCAGCACCGCGAAGATCTGCTGGAAGTGCAGCACCTGGTCCGTGCCCACCACGTAGAGGCAGCGGTCGAAGTCGTAGGCCTGCTTGCGGTAGAGGGCCGCCGCCAGGTCGCGGGTGGCGTAGATGCTGGTGCCGTCGCCCTTCTGCACGAGGCAGGGGGTGCTGATGCCCACATCTTCCAGGTTGATGATGCGGGCGCCCTTGTCACCCGCCACCAAAAGGCCGGCATCTTCCAGCTTCTGCATGGTGGGGACCAGCTGGTCCTCGTAAAAGGCCTCGCCCTGCTCCAGGGTGTCGAAGCTGACGCCCAGGCGGTCGTAGATGCGCTGGAATTCCTTGAGGGAGATGGTGCGGAACCACTTCCAGAGGCGCCGGGCCTCTGGATCACCGGCCTCTAGGCGCTTGAACCAGTCCCGGGCCTCGTCGCGCATGGCCGGATCCTGCTCTTCGTCGGCGTGGAAGCGCACGTAGAGCTGGAAGAGCCGGAACAGCGGCGTGCGCCGCTTCTCGGGCGCGGGTTCGGCCCACTCGAAGTCCGCTTCCAGATCCGCGTTGTCCGCCTGGGCCCAGCGGGTATAAGCCGCCAGCAGGGTGCCGAACTGAGTGCCCCAGTCCCCCAGGTGGTTGAGGCGGGTGACCTCGTAGCCCAGGAACTGGTGCACCTGGGCCAGGGCGTGGCCGATCATGGTGGAGCGCAGATGGCCGATGGTGAAGAGCTTGGCGATGTTCGGCGAGCTGTACTCGACGATGACCTTCTTCCCGTTGGCGGGCTGGCGCCCGAAGGGCTGCTCCGCCGGAGCCGCTAGGAGGGCGCTCAGGATGGCCGCAGCGCGGGTGGCCGGGGCCAGCTTCAGGTTCAGGTAAGGCCCTGCGGCCACCAGGGTGGCCCCTTCGATGTGGAGGCTCCCGGCCAGCTCCTGCGAGAGCTGTACGGGGTTCTTCCCCAGCTGCTTGGCGGCCCGGAAGCACGGGAAGGCCAGGTCGCCCAGCTCGCCGGAGCGGGGCCGCTCCAGCGTGATGTCCACGCCGGGCAGGGCCGCGCCCAGCTGCTGTTCGAAGGTGCGTCGCAGTGCATCCATGCCGTGTGTCCTCAATCCGCCAGCTCGGCCAGGGCCTGCTCGTATTCCGCCTGTTTTGGGGGTACGCCGTGCCAGCCGGCCTGGTTCTCCATGAAGCTCACGCCCTTGCCCTTGACGGTGCGGGCGCAGATCATGGCGGGCTGGCCCTGGATGGTCCGGGCCCAGGCCAGGGCCTCGAGAATCTGAGTGAAGTCGTGGCCGTCGATCTCCTTCACAGCCCACCCGAAGGCGCGCCACTTGTCAGGGACGGGGTTGATGTTCATGACCTGCTTCACGGCACCGTCGATCTGCAGGCCATTGAGGTCATGGAAGACGCAGAGGTTGTCCAGCTTGTGGTGGGGCGCCGACATGGCCGCCTCCCAGATGACGCCTTCCTGGCTTTCGCCATCGCCCACCACACAGTAGACGCGGGACCCGGACTTCTGCACCTTCAGGCCGATGGCGATGCCCACGGCCTGGGGCAGGCCCTGGCCCAGGCTGCCAGTGGTCACTTCCACCCCGGGGGTGTAGTGGTTCTCAGCGTGGCCCTGGAGCTTGGTGGGGTAGATGCGGAAGGTCTCCAGCCAGCTCCGGGGGAAGAAGCCCTGGTCCGCGAGGATGGCGTACTGACTGGGGCAGGCGTGGCCCTTGGAGAGCACGAAGCGGTCCCGGGCGGGATCGGCGGGATTCTCGGGGAACACCTTCATCTCGTGGTAATAAAGCGCCACACCGATGTCGATCCAGCTGAGGCTCCCGCCTGGATGGCCGCTCTGGGCCTTGTAGATCTGCAACAGCACGTCCCTGCGCAAGGCCTTCGCCTTCGTCGCAAGCTCCACGACGGACTCCAATTTCAACTGCGGCATGGTCCCACCCTTCCCGGGAGGCCATTCGCCTCCGACTAGGATGACCCACGGCGGCTCTGCGAGGAAGGGGCGATTGAGGCCTGGGCCCGGTATTTTGGCCTTGAACTCCGGCTGGATTGCGATAGGATGGTCTTTCGTGCTTCGCCAAGCCCCTGTCAAGGGGTCTGTTCCGAGGCTGGAGATCCGAACATGGCCAATCACAAGTCTGCCGCCAAGAAGGCTCGTCGCGATGCCGAGGCCCGCCTGCGCAACCGCAGCAACCGCTCGACCCTCAAGACCGCCGTCAAGACCTTCCTCGCCCTGGTCGCCAGCGGCAAGAAGGACGAGGCCGCCCAGGTGCTGCCCCTGACCCAGGGCCTCATCGACAAGGCCTGCCGCAAGGGCGTCATGCACAAGAACGCCGCGGACCGCTCCAAGTCCCGCTTGGCGCTTAAGGTCAACAAGCTGGCCTAACGGTCGCTCAACTTCAATCTAAGGACCCGCCTCGGCGGGTCCTTTGTCGTTTTCGGGCGCCTCGGAGCGGCTTTAGTCCTGGTCACCACCGCACCAACTGCGAGGCGCAGAAGATCGACCTCAGGCCACCTGGCTGCCCTGTGCCTTGGCCTTCGGCCTTGGTGGCTCGGATGGCAGCATTTCGGGAGGAATGGATCGGAGGTCTCTGTTCCTGGGGTGAACCCGCTGGATCAGACCCAGTCCAGAGGTACCCGCAGCTCCCCGGCGGGCACCCGGTCCCAGCGAAAGGCCACCACCAGCTCTGCGGCCTGGCAGGGCTGAGGCTCGGCCAGGCAGCCCAGGCTCCAGCCCAGCCAACCCAGCACCTCGGCGGTCCCCACGCCCCGGGCGGCCAGGGCCGCCACCCCCAGGGCCCCGGCCCGCTTGCCCAGGCGGCTTCCATCGGGGCCCACCACCATGCCCAGGTGGGCGTAGGCCGGGCGGGGGAGGCCGAGGGCCTCCTGGAGGCGGATCTGGGTGGCAGTCACGGCGCGCAGATCCCCGCCCCGCACCACCTCCGTGACGCCCTGGTCTCCGTCATCCACCACCACGGCCAGGTGGTAGGCGAAGCAGCCGTCCCGCCGGAACAGCAGGGGATCGCCCGTGAGGGTGGCGGGGTCATCGTGCTGGGATCCCAGCACCAGGTCCGCCCAGGTCACCGGTCCCTCGGGCAACCGCAGGCGCAGAGCCCGGTCAAAGCCCTCCCAGCCCTGCCCCCGGCAGCGGCCTGGGTAGGGCCGCAGGCCGTCCTCAAGGTGGGGGGCCGAGGCCAGCGCTTGGAGATCCTTGCGGCTGCAGGCGCAGGGATAAAGGTGACCCGCCTGGTGCAGGGTCTCCAGCACGGCGCGGTAGCGGTCGCCGCGTTCCGACTGCCAGAGCAGGGGCTCGTCGGAGTCCAGGCCCAGGGCCCCCAGGTCGCGCAGCTGCGCCTCGCCCAGGTCCCGGCGACAGCGGGGTCCGTCCACATCCTCCATGCGGATGAGCCAGCGCCCGCCCACCGCCCGCGCGGAAAGCCAGGAGGCCAGCGCCGTGCGCAGGTTCCCCAGGTGCAGCACACCCGTGGGCGAAGGAGCGAAGCGACCGAGGGACATAGGGTGGAGGATGCCTGAAAAAGATATTCAACCGCAGAGGACGCAGAGAGCGCAGAGGGAGATGGGTCTTAACTTGCCCAGGTTCACGCAGCGCGACCGGGGCCGCAACTTAAACAAAAGCATGGCCACAAAGAACTAATGGGCACAGCTGCCGCACGGAGGTCTTTCTCTGCGCCCTCTGCGGCCTCTGCGGTTAAATGCTTTTATCCGCGTTCCCGATGTATCTCTCACCACCCGCCCTTTTTGACTTTCCTCGCATAGGCCCCATGTCGCTCCTCCGCCGCCTGCCTCCGATCCTGCGCGCCCTGCTGGCGCAGGCCCTGGGTTTTGCGGTGCTGGTGGGGCTGGCGCGGCTGGGGCTGCGCTTCAGTCCCTTCCTCTGGGTGCTGCTCCAGGCGGTGCTGGCGGTGTTCATCTCCCGCAGCCTGGACCTGGATCCCCGCTGGGTCTTCATGCAGGCCGCCCTGCCCTTCCTGGTGCGGGCCCTCTGGGGGGCCCCCATCCCTGGCTGGGTCTACCTGGGCCTCTTCCTGGGCCTGGCGCTCGTGTTCGGGGGCGGACTGCTGAACCGCGTGCCCCTCTACCACGCCAGCGAGGATGCCTGGGCCAAGCTGGAAAGCCTGGTGCCTGAGCTGCCGGGCACCCGCTTCGTGGACCTGGGCTGCGGCCTGGGCGGCCCCGTGGCGCACCTGGCCAAGGCCCGCCCCGACGGCGTCTTCATGGGCGTGGAGGCTTCGCCTCTCACCTGGCTGGTGGCCTGGCTGCGCTGCCTCCCCCTGCCCAATGCCCACATCCGCCTGGGTAGCCTCTGGTCTACGGACCTCGCCACCTTCGACGTGGCCTACGCCTTCCTCTCCCCCGTGCCCATGCCCGCCCTCTGGGCCAAGGCCCTGCGCGAGATGCAACCCGGCACCCGCTTTATCAGCCACAGCTTCGAAGTCCCCGGCGAGACCCCCGCCCGCGTGATCCCCGTGAAAGGCCGCGAAGGTTCACGGCTGCTGGTCTGGGACCTGTGAACTGGACTGGCGCCAAAGACAAATGATTACCGCCAAGACGCCAAGGCGCCAAGAAAAGAGCAGGTCTGGTTTTCCTGCCTTCTTGGCGTCTTGGCGGTGGATCTTTTTGGCTTTTCTACCAGCCCAATAAGTATGCGAAGACCAGCGGGGCCACGATGGTGGCATCGCTCTCGACGATGAACTTGGGCGTGTTGATGCCCAGCTTGCCCCAGGTGATCTTCTCGTTGGGCACGGCGCCGGAGTAGGAGCCGTAGCTGGTGGTGCTGTCGCTGATCTGGCAGAAGTAGCCCCAGAGGGGCACGGAGGTCAGCTCCAGGTCCTGGTGGAGCATGGGCACCACACAGATGGGGAAGTCGCCGGCGATGCCGCCGCCGATCTGAAACATGCCGAGCGTCGCGGTCTTGGTGACGTCCTGGTAATGCTGGGCCAGCCAGGTCATGTATTCGATGCCGGTGCGGACCGTGTGGACGTTCTTGATCTCGCCACGGATGACGGCGGCGGCGTACATGTTGCCCAGGGTGCTGTCCTCCCAGCCCGGGACCACGATGGGCACGTTCTTTTCGAGGGCGGCCAGCATCCAGGAGTGCTTGGGGTCGATCTGATAGGAAGGCTTCAGAACCCCGGCCTTCAGAACCTGCTGGAAGAACTCATGGGGGAAGTAGCGTTCCCCGGCCTGGTCGGCCCTGGTCCAGACGTCCAACATGGCCTTTTCCATGCGGCGCATGGCTTCCATCTCGGGGATGCAGGTGTCCGTCACGCGGTTCATGTGGCGGCTGAGGAGGTCAGCCTCGTCCTGGGGGGTGAGGTCCCGGTAGTGGGGGACGCGCTCGTAGAAGTCATGGGCCACCAAGTTGAAGATGTCCTCTTCCAGGTTCGCGCCGGTGCAGACGATGAGGTGCACCTTGTCCTGGCGGATCATCTCGGCGAAGGAAAGTCCCAGCTCGGCGGTACTCATGGCCCCGGCCAGGGTGACCATCATCTTGCCGCCCTGCTCAAGGTAGACCCGGTAGCCTTCGGCCGCGTCCACCAGGGCCGCGGCGTTGAAATGCCGAAAATGATGCTTCACGTAGCTGCCGACGGGGCCGAGAACCGGGGTGGAAGGGGCCATAAATCCTCCGAATCCATTTATTGTGCCAGCCGAATGTAAACTCACCGAGTCCAGATTTCAGGCTCGGGCTCCCCCGGCCGATGAAGCGGGCAGGAGTTGCTGCATGTTCTTCATCATCGGGCTGGTGGTGGTCTTTGGCGCAGTCATCGGGGGTTACCTGATGGAGGGCGGCAGCATACCCGCCCTGCTGCACCCGCTCCCGGCGGAAGGTCTCATCATCTTCGGGGCCGGTATCGGCTCCTTCCTGGCCGCCAACCCCATGAACGTCATCAAGCGGGTGGCCGCTGATATGGCCAAGCCCCTGAAGGGCAGCCCTTACACCAAGGCTGTCTACATGGAAGTGCTCATGCTGCAGTACGAGGTCTACGTCAACGTGAAGAAGGGCGGCCTTCTGGCCCTGGAGCAGGACGTCAACGACCCCCACAATTCCTCGATCTTCAAGAAGTACCCCATCTTCACTCACAACCACCACGCCATGGACTTTTTCTGCGACTCCATGAAGCTCCTCATCAACGGCAGCGCCAAGATGGATGAGATCGACCTGGTCATGGACGCGGAACTGGACGTGCACCACGCGGAAAATGCCGCCCCGGGCGCTGCCATGGGCAACCTGGCCGATGCCTTTCCGGCCTTCGGCATCGTGGCCTGCGTCATGGGCGTGGTCATCACCATGGGCTTCCTGGACCAGCCGCCCAACATCATCGGCGGCAAGGTGGGCGCGGCCCTGGTGGGCACCTTCCTGGGCATCCTGCTGGCCTACGGCGTGTTCCAGCCCCTGGCCAAGAACATCGATGCGGTGAATGCAGTGGAGGCCTACTACTTCAACTGCATCCGTTCTGGCCTCACCAGCTTCGGCAACGGCGCCGCCCCCATCACCGCCGTGGAGTTCGCCCGCCGCAACATCCCTTCCACGGAGCGACCTGGCTCTGGCGAGCTTGAGGAAGTTGTCCGGCAGATCAAGCCAAGGTAGCGGCGCATGGCTGACCAACAGCAAGCCCCCGAAGTCAAAATCAAGTTCGTCAAGAAGAAGGGCGGCCACGCCGCTGCCCACGGGGGGGCCTGGAAGGTGGCCTACGCAGATCTCGTGACGGCCATGATGGCCTTCTTCCTCCTGATGTGGCTGCTGAGTAGCGCCAACGCCAACACCAAGGCGGGCATCGCCGGCATGTTCCAGGACGCGAACTTCTTCAACACCGAGCGGGGCAAGGAGATCCTGGAGAACCACGGCAAGGGCATCCTGCCCGGTGGGCGGGGCATGTCCCCGGGCCCCGACGGGGATGGCGGCACGGACACCGACAAGGAGTCCCCCGGCGCCGCCGAGGAGGAGCACAAGGCCATGGAGGCCACCGCCGAGAAGATTGAGCAGGCCTTCCAGAAGGACGAGCTGCTCCAAGCCTTCCAGGACCAGATCAGCATGGACTTCACGGACGAGGGTCTGCGGGTCCAGATCCAGGACAAGGCGGCCCAGGTGCTCTTTGATTCGGGCAGTGCCCAGCTCAAGAGCTACACCATGTCCATCCTCAAAGAGATTGCCAAGGAGTTGGGCAAGCTGCCGAACCGCATCGTCATCGGCGGCCACACGGACGCCTCCCAGTACTCCGCCAAGGGCTACACCAACTGGGAACTGAGCTCCGAGCGGGCCAACGCCGCCCGTCGCATCATGGAGAGCGCCGCCGGGGGCCTGAAGCCGGGTCAGGTGCGCCGGGTCACGGGCTATGCCGACACCATCCCCCTCGAAGGCAAGGATCCCAAGGATCCCGCGAACCGCCGCATCTCCATCGTGGTGGTCTCAGCCGCCACCGAGAAGGCTGAGACCAAGCACCAGAAGGCCCAGCCCCGCGAGAAGGACAAGGTCAAGTCCGAAGCCAAACCCAAGGCCGACGAGCACTCGGCCCATCACTAGCGTCCCCAAAAAAGAAGCGCCCGGAGGCTCGGGCGCTTCGAGAGGAGAGTTTGGCGGGGTTTCGAGTGGTGGGGAGTTTGAGCGGGAGTCCCAAGAAGGGACTGGTATCAATTGGAGGGATGATTGGTGGCGGGAAGCCCTTGCGGGCACCTCACGATCAGTCTACACCCAGGCGGCGCTCAGGGCAGCTCGAAGCGCTCCGGGTCCAGCCCGCCCTTGGCCCAGTGGCTGAAGGCCAGGCTCACCTTGGCGCCCGAGGGTTCCAGCAGCTCCATGCCTGAGAGCACGGTCTGGCCCAGGGCCTGGACCGGCGGGCCGAAGCTGGCCGTACGGGCCAGCTTTCCCGAGGCCAGGTGGAACTCGGCCTTCAGGGGCAGCAGGGGCTCCTTGGCGACCCAGAGCTGGGCCGTGCGGGCGCTCACCTGGGCGGTCTTGGCCACCAGGTCCAGGCGCCAGCAGGGGCGACCTTCCAGGCTCTCCTCGTGCAGGGCCTGCACCGTGTAGTCCTGGCGGAAGCGGGTGCGGGCCACATCGCCCCCGGCCGCGGAGCCCATCATGCGCTGTTGGGGCGTCACCTGCAGTGGGCGCTTGGAACCCGGCACCAGCAGCCACATCTTGTCGCCCAGCAGCAGCACCGCACGACCCTTCTCTTTGGCGCTGAGGCCATCCAGACGGGCATCCCCGTTCTCTCGCGTGGCCACCTGCCAACGCTGGCTGGCCTTGGCGTCCTTCAGTTCCAACTCCACGGTGAAGTCCGGCCAGGGATGGCGCAGGCGGTCCACCCGGGTCAGCAGTTCCTCACCGCTCTGGGCGACCAGGGGCGCGGCGAGCAGGATCAGCAGCAAAGGAACGTGACGCATCAGCTGCGGCCGTAGTCGTCCTGGAGGCGCTCGATGTCCGCCTCGTCGAAGGTGCCCAGGCTCACTTCCAGCACCCGCACGGGATGGGTCGTGGCTGCGTCGCAGCGCAGGCGGTGCGTGCTGCCCAGTGGCAGCCAGATCTCCTCGCCCACGGCAGGTCGCAGCTCGGCGCCATCGCGATCCACCACCACGCCCGGATCCAGCGCCACCCACAACTCCCCGCGGTGGCTGTGCCGCTGCAAACTCAGCTGCTGCCCGGGATTGCAGGTGAGGATCTTCACCGTGCAGGTCGTATTCAGGGCGTACTGGTCGAAGGAACCCCAGGGTTTTTCGACGTGGAGGGTGGTGGGTCGCTGCATGAGGGTCGCTCGCTGGAAAGGTTCGTTGGTCAGTGTAGGACAGCCCGAGGACGGGACTCAGAGGAGGTCTTCCCGCCCCTCGGCCTTCAGCCGTTCCACGATCTGTTTCACGCTTTGCGCGCGGTCCCGGTGGCAGATGAGGAGGGCATCCTCGGAGTCCACCACGATGAGGTCGTCCACGCCGCTGGCGGCGATGAGGCGCTTGCCGCCGAAGAAGGCACTGTTCCGGGTATCCAGCAGCAGGGTCTCGCCCTGGCTGACATTGCCTTCGGAATCCGTCTCCTGGAACTCGATGGCGGCGGGCCAGGAGCCCACGTCGGACCAGCGGAAGCGGGTGGGGACCACCGCCACGGACTCGGCCTTCTCCATGAGGGCCACGTCGATGGCCACCTTGGGCAGCTGCCGGTAGGCGGCGGCCAGGGCTTCTGGCTTGGCGCCGGCCTTGACCCAGGCGTCGAGGGGGGCCAGCACCTCGGGAGCGTGCTTGTGCAGACCTTCGCGGAAGTCCGCCAGGGTCCAAACGAACATGCCGGCGTTCCAGAAGTGGCGGCCGGACTCCAGGTACTGCACGGCCACCTCCACGGGGGGTTTCTCCCGGAAGGCCTTCACCTTCAGGACAGCGCCATGGCCTTCGGACTCGATGTAGCCGTAGCCAGTCTCCGGATAGGTGGGCCGGATGCCGAAGGTGACCAGCTCCCGCTCCCAGGCGGCGTGCTTCACGGCCAGGTCCAGATCCTCCAGGAAGAGCTCCCGGTCCCCGATCCAGTGATCCGCGGACAGCACGGCCATGACGCCGTTGGGGATCTTCTTTTCGATCTCCACCAGGGCCAGGGCCAGGCAGGGCGCGGTGTTGCGGCCCTCGGGCTCGACGATGACGTTTTCCGCGGGCAGCTCGGGCAGCATGCGCCGGGTCTCCTCCGCCAGATCCTCAGTCGTCACCACGAAGATCCGCTCCGGAGCCACGTGCCCGTCCAGGCGCCGCACGGTCTGGTGCAGCAGGGTCTCAGTGCCCACGATGGCCAGGAACTGCTTGGGCCGCGCGTTGCGGCTGCGGGGCCAGAATCTTGTCCCTCTCCCTCCTGCCATCACCACAGCTACGAGGGAATCCTTGGTTTTGTCAGACATGACGCTGCTCCGAATCAGTGAGGATCATTGCCACTCAATTTAGCGCTGCAACCCATCATTTCGAGGTGTGATCAATACAACAAAAGAATTCACCGCCAAGACGCCAAGGCACCAAGAACTAAAAAAAGCTGTATACAAGAAGCCCTTTCTTGGCGCTCTTGGCGTCTTGGCGGTTTCATTTTTTTTAAGCCACGGCTACCGCGCCAACACCGAGATGAGCCGCCCCAGTTCGCCGGGGGGCACGGGCTGAGCTTCGAGCACCCGGGACAGGGGCTGGGCCACCAAGGCCCCGGCCACCTCACCCAGGTAGAAACCCCGCTCGCCCTTGTCCAGGCGGCGCACGGCCTCAGCACCCCAGCGGCTGCCCCAGATGCGGTCGGTGGCAGTGGGGCTGCCCCCGCGCTGGATATGGCCCAGCACCACCACGCGCAGGTCCAGGTCGTGGTCCCGCTTCAGCCGCTCGCCCACGGCCACGGCGCGGCCCACGGTGTCGCCTTCGGCCACCACCACGATGGAGCTGCGCTTGCCCCGCAGCCAGTTGGCGTTGAGCTGGGAGACCAGGTTCTCGTAGCTGTCCTCGGGGGACTCCGGGTAGAGCACCGCCTCGGCGCCGCAGGCCACGGCGGTGTGCACGGCCAGCATGCCGGAACTGCGGCCCATGACCTCGATGAGGAAGAGGCGCCCGTGGCTGGAGGCCGTGTCGCGGATGCGGTCGATGGCCTCCACGGCAGTGTTCAGGGCCGTATCGAAACCCAGGGTCCGCTCCGTGCCGGAGAGGTCATTGTCGATGGTGCCGGGAATGCCCGCACAGGCCACGCCCTGTTCCCGCTGGAAGACCTCGGCGGCCCGGAAGCTGCCATCCCCCCCGATGACCACCAGGGCTTCGATGCCAGCCCGCTTCAGGTGCCCGGCGGCGATGGCCCGCTGGGCGGGATCATGGAACTGCGGACAGCGGGCCGTCTGCAGGATGGTGCCGCCCCGCTGGAGGATGTTGGCGCAGGCCCGGTTGGGCAGGGGGGCCAGGTCGCCTTCCAGCAGGCCCTGGTAGCCCCGGTAGATGCCCCAGGCCTCGTGTCCCAGGGCATCGGCCTGGCGCACGGCGGCGCGGATGGCGGCGTTCATGCCGGGGGCGTCGCCCCCGGAGGTCAAGACGCCGATCTTCATTTGGCCTTCCGCTTCGCGGGCGCCTTGGCCGAGGTCTTGGGCTTGGCGGAGTGCTTCTTCCCCTTGGCCGTGGTACTGGCCTTGCCCTTGCGGCCCTTGGCCTTCTGGGCCTTGCGGGTGTCCTTCACGTGGGCTTCCGGCGGCGGCAGGGGGGGTGGCTCAATTATGCCCCGGGGCACGGCGGGCAGATCCCCCTCGGCGATCCCCTGGGCCATGGCCCGTTGGGCCCGGGCGCGCAGCACAGGATCCTCCTGCCCCTGGGGCGAGGCCGCCAGGGCCAAGGCCAGGCTGCTGATGAACAGGACACGACGGGCCATGGTTCCTCCCGGAACCAGTTTAGCCCTAAGCGGGAACGCTCAGCCTTCGGCCTTCTTGGCGGCCTTGTCCTTCAGGGCCTGGGCGAAGAAGGCGGCGACGATGGAATCTGCGTCGGTCTTGGTCACATCTGCCATCTGGGGCTCTCGGGCCAGGATATCCCGCCCGGAAGGGGCCATCTTGGGCAGGTGGTCCTCGGAAGGCTGCAGACGCCCGAGCACGTACTGGGCCACCTCGATGAGGCTGCGCCCCACCCGCTCCAGCTTCTGGCGGACCACATCCTGATACTGATAGAGGTCGAAAGCGCCCTGAATGTTGTAGGCCCCGTTATCAGCGTGGAAGCCGATCTCCTCGAGCTTGGCCGTGAGGCTCTCCAGTTCATTGGAGGGGGGGACCAGGGTCCGGAGGATCTCCTGGCACTCCCTGGCCAGGGCCTGGATCTCCTCGAAGCTGTGCTGGACCACCTCTATCTGGTCCAGGACCCGCTCGGCGCCGCCCTCCTGCTCCCGGGCTATCTGCATGAGCTGATCGGGGATGGCCTGATTGTCCTGAGGCTTGTCCGTCATGGAATGACTCCGTGCACCCTCTATCGGCCAAGGCCAGATAATCTTTGAATTCGTCGCGTTGGTCCCCCCGCGATAAACTTACTGATTCGGGGATCTATTCCGGCCAAATTCCCCAAGTCTGGAGTTTTCATGACCATGCAGTCCAATTCCGCAGCGCCCCCCGTGGACGGGACGGCCCTGGCCGCCTGCCTCAAGCCCTTTCCCGCCTCTACTAAGATCCATGTGGCCGGCACCCTGCCCGGCGTCCAGGTCCCCTTCCGCCAGATTCAGCTCCACCCCACCCGGGACTTCAAGGACCAGCTCACGGAGAACGAGCCCGTGGTGCTCTACGACACCTCCGGCCCCTACACCGATCCCAACGTCACCATCGATGTGGCCAAGGGCCTGAAGCCCCTGCGCCAGGACTGGATCCTGGGCCGGGGTGACGTCGAGGAGCTGCCCGGGGCCACCAGCCTCTACCGCAAGCTGCGCGAGCGGGACAAAGACCTGGACGCCATCCGCTTCCACGCGGAGCGTCAGCCCCTGCGCGCCAAGGCGGGCCGCAACGTCAGCCAGATGCACTATGCCAGGCAGGGCGTCGTCACGCCCGAGATGGAGTACATCGCCATCCGCGAGAACCTGGGCCGCGATGCCGCCGGACTCAAGAGCCGGATCACGCCTGAGTTCGTGCGGGACGAGGTGGCCCGGGGTCGCGCCGTCATCCCGGCCAACATCAACCACCCGGAGACCGAGCCAATGATCATCGGCCGGAACTTCCTGGTGAAGATCAACGCCAACATCGGCAACTCCGCCGTGGCCTCCAGCATCGAGGAAGAGGTCGAGAAGATGGCCTGGTCCATCCGCTGGGGCGCCGACACGGTGATGGACCTCAGCACCGGCACCAACATCCATGAGACCCGCGAGTGGATCCTGCGCAACAGCCCCGTGCCCATCGGCACCGTGCCCATCTACCAGGCCCTGGAAAAGGTCAACGGCAAGGCCGAGGACCTCACCTGGGAGATCTTCCGCGACACCCTCATCGAGCAGGCCGAGCAGGGCGTGGACTACTTCACCATCCACGCGGGTGTGCTGCTGCGCTACGTGCCCCTCACGGCCAAGCGCGTCACGGGCATCGTCAGCCGGGGCGGCAGCATCATGGCCAAGTGGTGCCTGGCCCACCACCGCGAGAACTTCCTCTACACCCACTTCGAAGACATCTGCGACATCATGAAGGCCTACGATGTGGCCTTCTCCCTGGGCGATGGCCTGCGTCCTGGCAGCACCGCCGATGCCAATGACGAGGCCCAGTTCGGCGAGCTGGAAACCCTGGGCGAGCTCACCAAGATCGCCTGGAAGCACGATGTGCAGGTGATGATCGAGGGCCCTGGCCACGTGCCCATGCACCTCATCCAGGAGAACATGACCAAGCAGCTGGAAGTCTGCGACGAGGCCCCCTTCTACACCCTGGGCCCCCTCACCACGGACATCGCCCCCGGCTACGACCACATCACCTCCGCCATCGGCGCGGCCATGATCGGCTGGTTCGGCTGCGCCATGCTCTGCTACGTGACCCCCAAGGAGCACCTGGGCCTGCCCAACAAGAAGGATGTGAAGGACGGCGTCATCGCCTACCGCATCGCCGCCCACGCCGCGGATCTGGCCAAGGGGCACCCCGGCGCCCGCCTCTGGGACGATGCCATGAGCAAGGCCCGCTTCGAGTTCCGCTGGGAGGACCAGTTCAACCTGGCCCTGGACCCCGATACGGCCCGGGAGTTCCATGACGAGACCCTGCCCGCCGAGGGCGCCAAGAGTGCGCACTTCTGCTCCATGTGCGGCCCCCACTTCTGCTCCATGAAGATCTCCGACGACGTGCGCCAGTACGCCGAGACCCACGGCTACAACGAGACCGAAGCCATCCAGAAGGGCATGGACGAGATGTCCGAGACCTTCGTCAAAAAGGGCGCCGAGGTCTACCTGCAGGCCTAGGCTGGTCTTCCCATCAGCTCCTATGAAAGTCCCGCCCCGGCGGGACTTTTCTGTAACAAGCCGCCAGAGCCCCGCCGAGGAGCGCATAATCGGGGCCATTCCACCCCACAGGAGGCTCCCATGGCCGCGAAACGCATCCTCATGCTCGTCGGTGACTTCGGCGAGGACTACGAAATCATGGTGCCCTTCCAGGCCCTGCTGGCCGTGGGCCACACGGTCCACGCTGTCTGCCCGGACAAGGCCGCAGGCGAGTCCATCGCCACGGCCATCCACGACTTCGAGGGCCACCAGACCTACTCGGAGAAGCCGGGCCATCGCTTCACGCTCAACACGAGCTTTGCGGATGTGAAGGTCGAGAGCTACGACGCCCTGGTGATCCCCGGAGGTCGGGCCCCCGAGTATCTGCGCCTCAATCCCAAGGTCCTCGAGCTGGTCCGCCACTTCTTCACGGCCCAGAAGCCCGTGGCCGCCATCTGCCACGGAGCCCAGCTCCTGGCCGCCGCCGGAGTGCTGGAGGGCCGCACCTGCTCGGCCTACCCCGCCTGCCGGGCCGAAGTCGAGGTGGCCCGCGGGAAGTACGCGGAGATCGCCATCGATGGCGCTGTCACAGACGGCAACCTGGTCACGGCCCCGGCCTGGCCCGCCCATCCTGCATGGATTGCCCAATTCCTCCACGTGCTCGGCACCCGCATCACCCTGTAGTTGCTTATCACTTTGTAGCCCCCGGCAGCCCGGTCGACGCGTTCTTCCCCCTGAAGGCGCCGACCGGTTGCCGCTGGAGCCTGCCGGGTGCTAGCCTTCCTCTGCTTTACGAAGCACTTCGGAATTCCATCATCCGCGTCAGCCCTGATCGCCTGCGGAAGATATGAAGCACCCCGAAGTCCAGGCTTCACCCCAGGAAGAACTCATGCCCAACGATCTCGCCATCTACAAGTTCCAGGCCCTCGGCAGTGACTATCTCGTGTTGGACCCCACCCAGGCAGCCATCGAGATGACGCCCCGCTTCGCCCAGGCCCTCTGCGACCGGCGCAAGGGCATCGGTTCCGACGGCATCCTGCTGGGCCCCCTGCCCGTGCCCGAAGATCCTGAAGCCTTCGGCCTGCGCATCTTCAACCCCGATGGCACCGAGGCTGAGAAGAGCGGCGACGGCCTGCGCATCTTCGCCCGCTTCCTTCTGGGCGCCGGCCATGCGAAACCCACGGGTTGCCGCATCCACACGGAAGGCGGAACGGCGGATGTGAAGTTCCTGGCCGAAGATGGCAGCCTGGTCCAGGTGGACATGGGCAAACCCAGCTTCCGGGCCGGAGACATCCCCTTCACAGGCATCGCCGCCCACCTGGAGGTTCTGGAGACGCCCCTCTTCACGCCCACGGGCCCCATCACCATCACGGCCCTGAGCCTGGGCAACCCCCACTGCGTCCTCTTCCCCGGCGAGGTCAGCCCGGCCAACGCCAAGCGCCTGGGCGCCCAGATCGAGAAGCACCCGGAGTTCCCGGAGCGGGTGAACGTGCAGCTGGTGGAAGTGATCAGTCGCAAGCGCATCCGCCTCGAGATCTGGGAGCGCGGCGCCGGCTACACCCCAGCCTCCGGCAGCAGCTGTGCCGCCGCCGCCGCCTGCCGCCGCCTGGGCCTGGTGGACGAGAAGGTGAATGTGGAGATGCCCGGCGGTACCCTGGACATCGAGTTCACCCCCGAGGGCCACATCCTCATGACCGGCCCCGTGCAGCCCGTCTTCCAGGGCTTCCTGCACCCGGACTGGAAGCCCTGAAGGCTTTTGCCCTTGGCAGTCCACTGCAGGCATTGGATACTGTTGGCACACAGGATCTTTGTCAGTTTCATCACGCGATATCCAGAAAGGTGGAGGGACGGGCCCTGTGAAACCTTGGCAACCTGCGAAAGCAAGGTGCCAATTCCTGCCGCGAGTCCTCGCGGAGAGATGCTGAAGTGTCATGAACTGACACGGAAGGGGCCCGAGCAATCGGGCCCCTTCCGTTTTTTTGGGTCGCAATGAAACGATGAGATCCCTCATTTTGGAGGCTCATATGAGCGAGCAGTTCCTCGATACCAACGTCCCGGGCAACCCGGCCTACCACTTCACTATCCTGCCCCCGGTGCCCGAGGGCGGGGCGGGTTGGCTGCAGCGGCCCGCCCTGGTGCCCGGCGCGGGCCTGGGCACTCAGTGCGTCCACGGCGGCGTGCAGCCGGATCCATCCTACGGCGCGGTGATGCCGCCCCTGTATCTCTCCTCCACCTTCGCCTTCAAAGACATCCTCACCAACGCGGGCTATGACTACACCCGCAGCGGCAACCCCACCCGCGCCGCCCTGGAAGAGGCCATCGCCCTGCTGGAGGGCGGCCACGGCGCCACCTGCACCAGCACCGGTATGAGCGCCATCCTGGTGGCCCTGAACCTGCTGCCCCATGGCAGCCACCTCATCAGCACCGTGGACTGCTACGGTGGCACCTTCCGTCTCCTGGAGCACGCCAAGCGCTTCTTCGGGCTGGAGGTCACCTACCTGGACCTGGCGGACCTGGAGGGCCTCAAGGCCGCCCTGCGGCCCAACACGCGCATGATCTGGGTAGAGACGCCCTCGAACCCCCTGCTGCGCCTCACGGACATCGCCGCCGTGGCCGCCATCGGACACGCCCAGCCGGACTGCTTGGTGGCCGTGGACAACACCTTCCTGTCCCCCTTCCTCCAGCGTCCCTTTGAGCTGGGTGCAGACCTGGTCATCCACTCCACCACCAAATACCTCAACGGCCACAGCGATGTGGTGGGCGGCGTGGTGGTCGCGGCCCCGGGCCGCCTGGCCCTCAGCCAGCAGATCCAGAGCGTGAACAACCTGCTGGGCACCTCCCAGGCGCCCCACGACTGCTTCCTGGTGCTGCGCGGCCTCAAGACCCTGCCCCTGCGCATGCGCCAGCACGAGGCCACGGCCCAGGTGCTGGCGGAGTTCCTGCTGGCCCATCCCGCCGTGGGCAAGGTCCACTTCCCAGGCCTGCCCAGCCACCCCCAGCACGCCCTGGCCAAGCGCCAGCAGAAGGGCTTCGGCGCCATGCTCAGCTTCGAACTTAAGGAGGGCGGCCAGACCCGCCTCAACCACGTGCTCCGCAGCCTGCGCTGGTTCACCCTGGCCGAGAGCCTGGGCGGCGTGGAGTCCCTGGTGGCCCACCCCGCCTCCATGACCCATGCCTCCATGACCCCCGAGGCGCGCAAGCGCGCCGGCATCAGCGATGACCTGATCCGCCTCTCCGTGGGCCTGGAGGACGTCAAGGACCTGCGCGAGGACCTGGAGCGAGCCCTCTCCTTCAGTTGAATCGCCCCGCTACACTAAGACTCACCAAGGAGATGTCATGACCCGCCCTGCCGTTTGTCTGCTGGCCCTGCTCCTGGGCCTTCCCCTCATGGGCGACGAGCCCACCACGCCCACGAAGCCCACCCCCAAGACCTCCAAGACTGCCAAGAAGAAGGCCAAACCCGCTAAGAAAAAGGAACCCGCCATGATCACCACCGCCTCCGGCCTGAAGTACGTCGACACCCTGGTGGGCACCGGTCCCAGCCCCACCAAGGGCCAGACCTGCGTGCTGCACTACACCGGCTGGCTCTCCGACAAGGGGCAGCCCGGCAAGAAGTTCGACAGCTCCGTGGACCGCAATGATCCCTTCAGCACCGCCATTGGCGTGGGTCGGGTCATCAAGGGCTGGGACGAGGGCGTCCTGAGCATGAAGGTGGGCGGCAAGCGCACCCTGCACATTCCCCCAGCCCTGGGCTACGGCGCCCAAGGAGCCGGTGGGGTCATCCCGCCCAACGCCGAGCTGATCTTCGATGTGGAGCTGATCGCGATCAAGTAGCCATCAGCGCCAAAGGAAAGGGACCATCCGCGGATGGTCCCTTTCCTTTGTGCACTGAAACCAGCCCTAGCTCTGGAACGTGTGCCCGCAGCTGCCGCAGGTGGAGGGCTTCTTGCCAGCCAGCAGGGCCAGCAAACCCACAGGGAAGAAGCAGATGCAGACGATGATCACCCAGACGGGGTAACCGCCCTGCTGGGTGTTGGTCGAGCACTTGGGGCAGGAAACGAGGGCCATGGTGGGCTCCAGGAAGTCCACCGGGCGGTGGTAGGTTATAGGTTCAGGAAAAAGAAGCTCTGATTCTTGCAATAAACTGACAGGACAATTCGCAATAATCCAACGAAAAAGCCGACTATCAGGAAGTACTTAGAGGCCTGGCGGTATTTTGCCTGGCTGCCGTGACAGCCCACCAGGACCCCCAGGAAGGTCAGGCTGCCCAGCCACAGGCCGGGGTTCCAGCGAAACGAATCCAGAAAGCGGAGGTGCAGCAGCGCCACCACGGACCGGGTTCCGCCGCAGGCTGGGCAGGGCACGTGGAAGAGTTTCTGCACCAGGCAGAAGGACGCCGCCGGGAACATGGCCGCCACTGCGAAGAGACTCAGGCCGATGAGCAGGGACCGGAGTGCGCGCCGGGTTGTGAGAGAGCTGTTGGCGAAAAAGGAGAGCATGGGCCCGAGGGATTCCGTTCAAGCGGGGGTTGTTCCCGTGAGAGAAGGAAAACCCAAACATTAACGCAGATCACGAGTGCCCCCTTTGCCCCAGGAAGTGCCTCTGCGGGCTGATGGATGCACTACGATTAGTTTTTTTCACCTGCAACTAAATCATTTTCTTCCCATGGCCCTGCACGTCCGGCCCGGGAGCGGGGCAGCGGACATGTGGAAGACAACCGAAGGCAGCACCGGACGGCTGTTGCAGCTCTGCACGGGCTATTACCTGGTCTACATCGTCACGGGCCTGGTGGTGAAGGCCTTCACCGCCGCGCCCCTCACGCCCCTGGGCACCCCCCCCATGAACGCCATCGCCTTCCTGGGCTACAACACCCTGGGCGCCAACCTCACCTGCCTGCTCCCGGTGCTCATCCTGGGTTGGTATCGCCTGGACAGCATTCGCCCCATCCGGGTAGCGGGTCGTCTGGTGCCCTCGGAGCTCCTCTACATCATCCCCAGCGGCATCTGCACCGCGGTCATCATCCCCACCACCACCCTCATGTACACCCTGCCCATCTCGGTGATGGTGGCCATGGTCATCATGCGCGCCGCGGTCATCGTCATCGGGCGCGTGGTGGATGGGCTCCAGATCGCCCAGGGCATCCTTCAGAAGCGCGTGTATTGGGAGGAGAACGTCGCCGTCCTTTTCGCGGTGCTGGCCGCCTGCATCGAACTCTTTGGCTCCCACACAGGGGGGTTCGCCTTCCTGCACAACCGTGCGGCCCTCATCATCTTCACCAGCTACCTGGTCTCGTACTCCATCCGCATCTACATCATGAATTACTACAAGAACACCCGACCCAGGGGCGCGCCCCTGGACAACAAGGGCTTCTTTGGCCTGGAGCAGATCTCAGCCTCCGTGGCCATGGTGCTCATGGCCCTCCTGGTCTACTTCGGCCCCCGCGCCTTCCCCAGCTGGCTGGAGGCCCCCCAGGTGCTGGCCTTAATCGGCTCCATCCAGACCCCCCTGCCCGGCTGGCATTGGGCCGCCCTCTCGGGCCTAGCCTTCGGCCTGGTGGCCTTCTTCTCCGTGTTCATCTTCATGTTCAAGGGCCGGACCGCCACCTTCACGGGTCTGCTGAACCGCCTGACCTCCCTGGTGGCAGGCACCACGGCGACCCTGCTGGGCCACTGGCTCTTCAAGAGCCGCTTCCCCAGCCTCCAGAACTGGGTCTCCCTGGGCTTTGTGCTGGTGGCTGTGGCCTTCCTCACCCGCGCCGAACGGCGGCGGGCCCAGGAGCTGAGGGCCGCCGCCGAGATCTGAGCGGGCCTCGTCCTACTTGTAGACGCCGCAGAACACCACGACCCCATCGGCTTCCAGGCAATACGAGGTCTTCGCCTCGATCTTGCGCGTCTCGGGATTCAGCCGCTTGAAGTCCACCCAGCCACCGGCCTTCTTCTGGCCCGCGGCGATCTGCAGCTTGATGTACTGCACACCATCCGGATCCTTCACGTTGAGCCGGTTCAGGCCCAGCAGGCTGGCGTCGGCCCCGTGCGCGAGCACCGTGCCATTCAGATCGTAGGCCGCCAAGTAGAGGGTGCTCCCCGGCTTGACGTGGAACTTGCCGGAGCCCTTCTGGATCTCGGCCAGGAGCTTGTCCTTGCCATTGGCCTTCATGAAGGCGATCCCGTCCTTGACGAGGGCCTGGGCCTTGGGGAGGTCCGCCGGCTGGGCGGAGAGCGGAAGCGCCAGGGCGCAAACGATGGCAGCGGCTAGGTATGAACGCACGGGAACCTCAAAAAGACCATGACGGCCATTCCCTGATTCGACGCGAACCGGTAGGTCCTTAAATTCCCAGCGCCTCAGGGAAAGCTCAGAGTGGCCGCGGAGGGCAGCCCGCCCGCGCTCACGAGCACCTGGGTGCCCGTCTTCATCACCGGGGCAGCCCCGGCGGCGCTACGCTGGGCGGTCACGCCGTAGAAGCCGGGGGTGAGACCCTGGAACAGCACCTGATCATTGGCCGCGAGGGTGGCTGCGGTCTGGGAGCGGACGATGAGGATCTGGGAACCGCTGGTACCCGTGGCCACCGCCTGCCGCAACTCGCCCCAGGTCCCCTGGGTGGCCGTCGAAGCGGGCGTGAGCGTGAGGGTCAGGGAGTCTGGCGTCACGGGGGAGTTGAAGGCCAGATTGGCGGTGTAGGTCGTGGCCTTGGTGGCGTTCACCGGCGTTGCCGCCGTGGCCGGGTAGGAGGACGAGGCCCCCGCGGGCTGGGAGACCACCTCATAGACGAACCCCAGGGGCAGACCCTCCAGGACGTAGGTCCCCGTGCCGTCCGTGAAGGCCCGGCGCTGGAGGGTGGCCACACCCAGACCATCCACGGTCTCCGCAAAGACCTCCGCGCCCACCAGGGGACTGGTGCCGTCCAGCAGGCGGCCCGTCACACGGGCCGAGGCGGCCAGGTCATAGGCCGCGCCCTGGGCCAGGAAAGTGACTCCCAGGCCCGCGCGGGTCTGCACAGCCTGGAGTCCGCTCAACATGATCTGGGCGACGACGGCGCCATTGGAGCCCACGGTGACCGGACCGCTCACGCTGCTGGTGGTGGGCATGGTCAGCACTTGCTGGGCACCCCCGGTGGCGATGGTGTACGCGGGCACGCTGATGGCGGATTGATAGTTCACCTTCGCCCAGGTGATCCGGAACTGGTTGAAGGTCGTGGGGGTCACCGTGGTGGCGGCCAGGAGGGAGACGCTGTTGCTGTTCTGCAGGGCCACCAGGTCCACGGTCTTCTGCACGTTGCCCAGCGTCGTCCAGTTGCTGCCGTCCGTGGAGGCTTCTACCTTCTCCACCCCCACAACCACGCTGCTGTAGCCCGGCAGGCTGTCCGAGCCCAGGCGCAGGCTGAGGGTGCCCGTGGCCGGCGCCGGGCGGTCCGTACTGCCCCCACCGCAACCCAGCACCAGAGCCAGGGAAACCACCAGGACCGCATAAGCAGGAATACGCATGGAAAGCTCCGAAGGCATCAGCGAGTAGTGTAACGTCTGACCCAAAAGTGCCTATAGAGGTTGAGGGTGACCTTGCGAACCAGGAATCCGGTGCCCGGACGAAGCCAGCAAGAGGCCTTCACCCCCCCCGACCTAGAGCGTCTGGGCGATGGAATCTGGAGTAATCGCCAGGGTGGCCCTGGCCCAGGCAAACTTGGCTTTGAGCGCATCAAAGTCCGGGCCTGAGGTGATAAAGGCCGCCTTGCCTTTGATTAGGAAGCCGGTTCCTGCTCCGTGGTGACCAGCCACCTTGGAACTGCCCAGGGTGACCAGCACTTGGTCATTGAAGGCCACGTTGGCTTCGGTAGTCTGCATGTAGCCTGCGGGAATCAGCAACCGCCCATCCTCCGTCACGCGGACATAGCTATTCCAGGTGTTGACCATGTGCGGCCCACCCTGGCCCAGGGTCGCGATCGCGACCACGCCATCTTTCTCCAGCACCTGCGTCAGTTTTTCGGGGATTTCCATCGTTGCCTCCTGGCATGCAATGAGTCAGTCGTGCTTCTAGGTGGATGAAGCCTTCGGTCTTGTTTGGGGAACGCGCGAAACCTTGCGTTGTTGGAACCAGGCTCCAGTTTCCTGAATGAATTTTTTCGGAGCCTTGCGTTCAAACTCACAGACCAGGTCCGCCAGCGACTTGGAAGCCAGATAATCCTGGAGGACGCGCTCTGCATCGAGCATGAATGCGTGGATGCGACAGGTCCCTGCCGTGGCCCAGTCGGGCGCCGTGGCCTCGAAGAGCGCGCACTGGCTGCGGATCTCGGCACAGGCAAACAGGGTCCGGTCAGGGTCGACCGCCGCCAGCACCTCCAACACCCGGATGTTTTCGGCGGGGCGGGCCAGGACAAAACCACCCGAAATGCCTTCGGTGCCGACCACCAGCTTCGCCTTCTTGAGGCGCGTGAAAACCTTCGCGAGAAATCGCTCGGGGATCTTCTGATAGGTCGCAAGATCCCGGACGCTGACCGGCTCCGAGCGCGTCGCAAGCGTGAGCAGCGAGTGCAAGGCATACTCGGCGCCAGCCCCATACATGGATGAACTCAAACTAACACCTCACCAGGTGCAGTTTGGGAGGACCGTCAGCGGGCGTCAAGCCCCCCAAGCCAGCCGAGGTTGAGCCTGCCTTGGAAGGGAGGAAGCTAGGGAATCCAAGTGGACATTTCTTGTCGCCTCCGCGTCCATCCAGACCCCTTCCATCTGCATAAAAGTCGGCGATCAAGACCGCGTAGAATCCAGCCATGAGCAAACGCACTTCAACGCTCTTCAGAATCGCCAGGGGTCTGCTCTCCAAAAGTAGGCCACCTGCTGCTGGTTTCTCCGGTTTCCGACAACTAAGGCTGTGCTCTCCAGAATCGGCCACCCTGGCCCTGCTAGGTTT
>Ga0209697_10000762_pt1 | contig 52984 bp, 40 predicted proteins | sample AliMusrvi5mmetaG_FD_184115 | JGI IMG/M metagenome (GOLD analysis project Ga0209697, IMG submission 184115) | Freshwater lake bacterial and archeal communities from Alinen Mustajarvi, Finland, to study Microbial Dark Matter (Phase II) - Alinen... | ecosystem: Environmental > Aquatic > Freshwater...
TTCCGGCAACGGTCCAGGAGCCTTGTTCACGGTGCTGGCCTCCACGGCCGCCGACCCGTCGAATCCCAACGGCGCGGTGGTGACGAGCTCCAACACCTATAACACCTCCCTGAGCTCGAGCGGTCTCAACGCCAACACGACCTACTACTTCGAAGTGGCAGCCATCAACCGAGGCGGCATCCCCACGGCCTATACCACGGCCCAGGGGACGTCGACCTTGGCCAATATCCCGGCCGGGCTGAGCTTCAGCGCGCCTACGGCCGGTACGATCCAGCTCAACTGGACCGCTGCCGGCAACGGCCCCGGGACCTTGTACGCCGTGCGGGCATCCACGGCCGCCGACCCGTCGAATCCCAACGGCGCGGTGGTGACGAGCTCCAACACCTATAACACCTCCCTGAGCTCGACCGGTCTCAACGCCAACACGACTTACTACTTCGAGGTGGCGGCTATCAACCGAGGCGGGATCGCCACCTTCTTCACGGTTCCAATATCGACCAAGACCCTGGCTCTCCCAGGAGGGTTTGGATCGGCATCATTCTCCAGCGTTGCGCTCTCGAGCCTGACCGTTGCCTGGACCGCCTCCTTCTCCGGCGGCACGGCTTTCTATGCGAGCCTTTCGACCGATAATTTCACAACCATCAACCTGACCTCGATTACCCTCAATGCCGTCGTGGTCTTCGGTGCGGGCGGGGCGGGCGCGGCATTGGGCGCCAACACGACCTATTACGCTCGGGTGTCCACGGACCCTGCCGGACCCTTTATGGGCGGGGGCTCCACCGCGACCTGGGCGGCGCCGCCTGTCGGGGCCATGTCGCTCAATGTGCAACTCTCGTCCATTACCTTGGTCTGGGGCCCTAACGGCGACCCGGCTCGAACCCAGTATCTGGCGCAAATTTCGACGGATGGCTTCGGGACGGTGAGCCAAGCAAGTGCAACGCTCGAGACGGCCTCTACCTTCTATGGTCTGGTCTCGAACACGACGTACTACATGCGGGTGCGGGCCGTGAGCTGGGGTGGGGTGGGGACGGCTTGGTCGGTCGCGGGCGCGACGGCGACCATTGTGGCCGTGCCGGTGCCCGTGGCGCCCAGCGGGGTGACTTCAACCTCCATTATGGTGAGTTGGAGCGGCAACGGACCCGGGACGCTCAACACCGTGCAGATATCGACGGACGCGTTCTTGAGCGTGAACACGTCGAGCGTGACGCACAACTCCTACGCGAGCTTCGGCGGGCTGCAGGCGGACACGACTTACTACTTCCAGGTGCGGGCGACGGGCTACAGCGGGACGAGCACGGGCTGGGTGGCGCTCCCTTCGACCATGACGCTGCTGCTCCCCCCAGGGACGTCCGGAACGCCCATGGTGGCGGTGAGTGTGTCGAGCGCGGTGGTGGCTTGGACGAGCGGAGGCAACGGACCCGGGACGCAATACCTCTGCCGGGTGTCTACGGACAACTTCGCGACGGTGAACTTCGCGTCGACGACTTACAACTTAAGCGCTTGGTTCGGGACGGGCGGGGCCGGCCCGGCCTTGCAGCCTGATACCACACACTATTTCATGGTCCGGGCGCAGAGCCCCTCTGGCGTGAGCAGCGCGGACGTCCCGTTGGGCTCGACCGTGACTCTGGCGGCGCCGCCGGCGGCTGCGGCCGCCGGCGCGGTGCAAATCTCCTCGCTGACGCTGAGTTGGGGAACCAACGGCAACCCGGGGGGGACACGGTATTGGGCACAGATATCGACCGATATCTTCTCGACCATCAACGTGACGAGCTCGACCTTGAGTGCTTCGGCGACCTTCGCGGCGCTGACGCCCAACACCATCTATTACACGCGGGTGCGGGCGACCAACTACAGCGGGCTGCCCACGGACTGGAGCGTGTCCGCAGCCACCGCGACCTTGAGCGCCGTGCCGGGGACGCCCGCGGCGGCGCTGAGCCTCACCTCGGCCACCTTGAGTTGGAGCGCTTCCGGCAACCCGGGTTGGACCTGGTACGGGGCGCAGATCTCGACGGATAATTTCGCCACGGTGAACGCGACCAGCCGGACCTTGACGACTTCGGCGGTGTTCGCGGCCTTGGCCCCTGACACGACATACTATTTGTGGGTGCGTTCCGAAGGCTATAGCCAGCCGAGCGGCTACGCGGCGGCGGGCGCGGCTGCGACCTTGGCGGACGCACCGGCCGGAGCGGCGCTGACGGGAGTCGCCATGACCTCAGCGGCCTTCGTCTGGGGGACCGGGGCCAACCCCTCCGGCACGCACTACCTGGCGCAGGCGTCGACGGATAACTTCGTCACGGTGAGCGCGTCGAGCGACACCTTGAACGCGGGCGCGACGTTCTATGGACTCTTGGGGAACACGACCTACTACCTGCGGGCTCAGGCAGTGAACTGGGGCGGGGTGGGGACGGCCTGGTCGGTCGCGGGTGCGACGGCGACCATGGTGGCCGTGCCGGTGCCCGGGGCGCCCGGCGGGGTGACATCGAACTCCATCACGGCGAATTGGAGCGGCAACGGGCCTGGGGCACTCAACACCGTGCAGATTTCGACGGATGCATTCTTGAGCGTGAACACGTCGAGCGCGACGCACAACTCCTACGCGAACTTCGGCGGACTGCAGGCGGATACGACTTACTACTTCAAGGTGCGGGCGACGGGCTACAGCGGGACAAGCACGGGCTGGGTGGCGCTCCCTTCGACCATGACCTTGCTGCTCTCGCCCGGGATGGCGGGTGCGACATTCTTGGCGGTGGGGTTCTCGAGCGCGGTGGTGGCTTGGACGAGCGGAGGCAACGGAGCAGAGACGCAATATATCTGCCGGGTGTCGACGGATAACTTTGCGACGGTGAACTTCGCGTCGGCGACGTATAACCTCAGCGCCTGGTTCGGGACGGGCGGGGCCGGGCCGGCCCTGCAGCCGAACACCACGTACTACGTCCAGGTCCAGGCCCAGAGCGCTTCCGGCTCGAACAGCCTTTTCGTGAACCTGGGCAGCACGGTGACCAGGGCTTTTTCCCCGTCCGGGACTACGGTCGTGACGGTGGCCTCGGCCGCGGTGGGCCTGGACTGGTCGCCCAACGGAGACCCGGAGCCGGGCACCGCCTATGAGGTGTGGCGCGACGTCGACCCGGCTTTCCCGGCACCGGTGCGAGTGCGCGTCACGACGAGCGCGTATCTGGCGTCCGGGCTAGCCTCGCGCACGGCCTACTACTTCCGCGTGCGTGCCCAAGCCAACGACGGCAGCTTCACGGCTTTCGACACGGCTGTGACCACGACCACACTGCCGCCCTTGCCGGGGGCGCCGGGCACCCCCGCGGGCGCGGCCGTGGGCATCTCCTCCATCTCTTGGAGCTGGACGGCGGCCCTGGACGCCAGCTCTTACCTCGTGCATCCCGCGTCCAACCCGGCCGCCCTCATCGCGGCCGCGGCCGCGCCGGCGCTCTTCCAGACCGGACTGGCCACCAACACGGCCTACGGCATCCTGGTCGGTGGGATCGACGTCAGCGGCGAGGGTCCCCTCTCGGCGGCGGCCACGGCCTACACCTTGGCCTTGCCTCCCGCCGGCACGGCCGCATCGGCGGTCATGGCGACGAGCGCGACCATCTCCTGGTCCTTGAACACCAACCCGGCCGGGACTATGGCCGAGATCCAGCGCTCCACGGACAACGTGGTGTTCGACAGCCTATTTGCAGGCGCCGCGACCAACTGGGTGGATTACGGCCTTCTGGGGTGCACCAACTACTATTACCGGGTGCGCAACCGCAACGGCGACGGAATCCCGACGGGATTCGATTCCGTAGCCCAATTCCAGACGATGGCCTCGACCCCGGCGGCGCCGAACTCCCTCTCCGCCAGTCCCGTGGGCGGCAACCATATCGTCCTGTCCTGGCTGCCCTCGGTCACGGAAGGCATCGTCCAATACAGCCTTTACTATGACAATGGAACAGGAAGTGTCAACTACGGCGCGCCTCTACAGGTCTTCACCGCCACCGTGTCCTCTTGGACGACCGGCGTCCTGCCTTCGAGCGCGGCGTATATCTTCGCCTTGCGCGCCAAACATCGCTGCGGCGTGGAAGAGGCCGGCGGCGTCTTCGCCATCTCCGCCTCCACCGGCGTGCTGGCGAGCGTGCGCGCGGGCATCACGACGCCGGAGTCGGGCCGTCACATCTGGGGCAACCGGGTCACCGTCCTGGCCAACCTCGCGGCCGGGACGCCGGACCAAGTGCAGCAGGTCCTCTTCGAGTCGCGGCCTTCAGGAACGCAGAGTTGGGCGGCTCTGAGTCCGTCCGACATCAACCATCCCAACCCGGCGCTGGCCGGCCCGTATTTCATCCATGTCGACGTGAGCGGCTGGGCGCCGGGCCGCTACGATCTGCGCGCCACGGCCGTCTCCGTGGCGGGAAGTTCCGACACGGCGCCCACGGCGGTCACCGTGACGGTGGACAACGTGACGCCGGACATCAGCGAGTCCCTGGTGGACGGCAAGGTGGAGAAGGACCAGACGGTCAACAACGCGATCCCCAACATCATCACGGCCGCTGGCGCGGACGCGGGCGATCCGATGGCGCGGATCCTGCTGCCGGCAGGCGTCCTCTCCGCCTCAACCGTGACGGTCAAGGTGGTCTGCAACCCCGCCATCACCACCTCGGCGCCGGCAGGCTTCCGGTTCGCAGGCTCGGCCGTGCAAGTGCAGCTGGCCGGCGCCGCCAGCCTCAACGGCTTGGCGAACATCACGCTGTCGTATCCTCCCGCCGCGGCCGGCGCCAAGGGGTTCAAGATGCAGTCCTTGGACGAGGGCACCGGGCGCTGGTCGCTGATGGGCGCCCCGGCCATCGACCCGATCAATCGTACCGCAACCGTGGACACTCCGCACTTCACCGTCTTCGCGCTCGGGTTCGGAGGCGCGGCTTCTGATCTGAGCACCGTGCGCACCTATCCCAACCCGTTCAAGCCCAACGGCCCCAACCCGGACGAGGGCCGGCCCTACAGCTCGGGCAACCCCAACTCCGGCATCATTTTCGACAACCTGCCGCTGCTGGCGACCATCCGGGTCTACACGGCGTCGGGACAGCTGGCGGCCGAGCTCGTGGCAAGCGACGGCTCGGGTCGGGTGCAGTGGGACGGGCGCAATGGGAGCGGACGTGACTTGGCCTCGGGCGGCTATCTCGTGGTCATCAGTTCTCCGGGCAGCAAAACCGTGATTAGGAAGATTTCCATCATCCGATGAGACGACTCTGGACCTTGGCGTTGAGCGTGTGCCTCTGGCTGGCGGCGGCCGGCCGGCCGGTGTTCGCCCAGTCCGCCGGGGCCGAGTCCTTCAATTTCCTGTTCTTAGACGCCAACGCCAGGTCCGTGGGCATGGGAGGGGCCTACACCGCGCTGGCTTCGGACTCCAACGCCTTGCTCTACAATCCCGCCGGTCTGGGGCTCGTCCGCCGGCATGAGGTCACCTTCATGCACGATCAATATGTGGCGGACATGACTCAGGAGTACATGGGATTGGCCACGAGCTACGGCGTCGGCGCGCAGGTCAATTACCTGCGCTGGGGCAGCCTCAATAGGACGACTTATCAACAGGCGGATGGAACCCTGGGCTCTTTCGGCATCGACGATTTGGCAGTGTCCGCGGGCTACGGGACGACCTTCTGGGATGTCCTGAGCCTGGGCCTGGCCGGCAAGTACATCCGGGAGTCCAACGATAACGTCACGGCCTCCGGCTGGGCCGGAGACCTGGGCGGGCTGCTCGTTTTACCCGACGTTCCCTGGTTGCGCCTGGGACTGGCCGTGCAGAATCTGGGCCCCGACGTCACCTTCTATCAACGCGCGGAGAAGCTGCCCTTGACCTGCCGGTTCGGCGCGGCCGCCAAGCTGTCGGACCTGACCGTGGCGGCGGATTTCAGCAAGAACCGATTCGACCAACCCCGCGTCTCCGCGGGCGTCGAGAAGGTCCTGTTCAATGTCATGGCCGTGCGTCTGGGGTTCACTTCACGCAACGATGCGGACATCGGCATCTCGGGCGGGGCCGGTTGGAACTGGAAGGATTTCTCGGTGGACTACGCCTTCGCGCCTTACGGCGACATGGGGGTCGCCCATCGCGTCAGCGTCACCCTGCGTTGGGGCGAGGGCGGCACCGATGAGCCGCCGGCTCTGACGCCGCAGGAGAAGCGACGCCGCTTCCTGAACCAAGCGGACTTGGTCCAGCCGCGGCAGGTCGAACATGGGGTCGAGCGCCAAGTCGAGGAAACTCCGGAACTCCATTTCGGAAGGGCTTGGCGCGCCATCGAACTCCAGGACCTGGCCGGGGCCAGGTCCGAGCTGGAGGCCGCAGCCAGGCTGCTGGGCCCGGAGGATCGGCGCCGGACGACTTACTTGGAGCGGATGGGATACATCGCCTATACCACTGGAGACGTGGCCCAGGCCAAGGCCTACTACAGCGAAGCGTTCAAGCTGGCCAGCTCACTGGGACTCCAGGACAGCAGCGTGGCGGACGCCTACGTGGGGATGGGCAACTGCCTGATGCGGGATGGCGACCTTGATTATGCCCTGAAGTTCTATCGGAAGGCCTTCCAGGTCAACCCTGCGTTCAGCACGCGCCAACTCATCGACGCGACCGAGAAGAAGCTGCTGCGCCGTTAGCCAGGGGGCCTGTCGCCGCGAGCGGAGGCCGGTCCGCCGGAGGCTCAGGCCTTGGGATGGACCAGCTTGAGCAGCGCTTCGCCGTAGCGCTGGCGCTTGAGCTCGGAGAGTGCGGCTAAGGGATCGGGCTCCCCAGCCGCGGCGGCGCGCGCGATCTCCTGCAGGCTCGTGGTGTCCAGGATCACGACCGGCTCCACCGCTTCGCGTTCGGCCTGCTCCTTGCGCCATCGGCGCAGGACCTCGAAGAGCCGGCGTTCCTTGTTGCTGCGGCGCAGGCTCGTGCGCGGAGGCTCGACCGGCGGCGGGGCCTGTCGGCCGCGCTCCAGGGCTTCCAGGAGGGCGTCGGAGAACTTGCGCAGCAGATACGGCGTCATGCCTTTGACTTTGGCCAGCGTCTCGGCGCTATCGGGCATTTCCGCGGCGAGCCGGACCATGAGCTCTTCGGACATGATCCGGAACGGCGCCCGGTCCAGGGACTTGGCGCGCTTCTCGCGCATGAGGACGATCTCCCTCAGACAGGCCAACTGTCGGTCCGTGAGTTGGTTGCGCCGGGCGAGCCGCCAGAAGCCTTCCGGGTCGAAGCTCCTGATCACGGGCTCAAGCTCGGCGAGCCGGGCGCACGCTTCGACCGCGTCCGCTTCCCGGCCATTCTCGTGCAGCTGGGTCTTGAGGATTTCGGAGAGCCGCAGGAGGTAGTGGGTGTCGAGCTGGGCGTACTTGAGGTGGGCTTCGCTCAGGGGCCGCAGCCCCCAGTCCGCGCGCTGGAGTTTCTTGGAGAGGGTCACGCCGAAGTTGATGCGGATGGCCGCGGCCAGGCCGAGCTCCTTGGCGCCCAGGAGGCGCCCCGCGATCATGGTGTCGAAGAGGTTGGCGAAGGTGAAGTCGTAGTCGCGCTTGAGACAGAGCACGTCATACTCTCCGGCGTGGAAGACCTTTTCGATGCGGGGGTCGGCCATGAGCTCGCCTAAGGCCGAGAGGTCCGAGACCGCGATGGGGTCCAGGATGAAGTCCTCGCGCGCCGAGGAGATCTGCAGGAGGCAGACCTTCTCCTGGTAGGCGTAGAAGCCGTTGGATTCGGTGTCGATGGCGAGCCGCGGCTCCTGGTGCAACTCGGCGACGACCTCCTCCAGATGCTCCCGCGCCGTGATCACGGTGGCGGGGGCGATCTCTTCGAGTGGGTGGTGTTTGGTGGTCATCGTCGTGGGGGTCATTCAGTCGCCGTAGAGGCGGCTGAGTTCCTGGGAGCGTTGGGTCGCGGTCACGATGGCGTCGATGAGTACGCTGCGCAGGCCCTTGGTCTCGAGCATGTGGATGGCGTTGATGGCCGTGCCGCCGGGGGTGGTGACCTCGTCTTTGAGTATGGCGGGGTGCTTGCCGGTCTCGATGACGAGCTTGGCCGCGCCCAGCACCGTCTGGGTGGCGAGCGTGGTGGCGACGTCGCGCGGGATGCCCATCTTGACGCCGCCGTCGATCATGGCTTCGATGACCATGAAGATGTAGACCGGACCTGTGCCGGAGAGGCCGGTGACGGCGTCCATGGCCGTTTCGGGTAGGACCACGACTTTGCCTACGGAGGAGAAGATGCGCTCGGACAGGGCCAGATCGCCCGCGCCCGCGTGCGCGCCCGCGGCCACGGCGGTGGCGCCGGCGTCGACCAGGCAGGGCGTGTTGGGCATGGAGCGGACCACCGGGCAGGGCTGGCCCAGCTTCTGGGAGATGGTCTTGGTGGTGATGCCGGCCATGAGGCTGACGATGAGCTGTTCGGGTCTGATCACGGAGGAGAGCTCCGTCAGGACCTGGGGCGAGACCTGGGGCTTGACCGCGAGGATGACGATGTCGGCGCCGGCGACGGCTTTCTTGTTGTCCGTGGTCGTGTTGATGCCCCAGTCCTTCTTCAGGGCCGCCAAGGCTTCCTCGTTGCGGCGCGAGGCGGTGATGTTCTTGGGAGTCGTGAGTTTGGCGCGCAACATGCCGCCGATGAGGGCCGCGCCCATGTGGCCGGCGCCCACGACCGCGATCTTCTTGTTGGCAAGCATCATCCCTCCAGAGTGTGAAACACGCCGTAGAAGTTATAACATTTGTGATGTCAGGCTTTCACTCAAGTCAATCACTGATGAATCCTCTGTCGCAAGGCTTCTGGCTTGGCTTGGCCACCGGGCCCTACTGCTTCGCGGCTTGCGCGCCCTTCCTCGTCCCCTACCTCTGCGCCGAGGGGAGCCCGGCCTTGGCCGGCAATCTCAAGGCCCTGGCGCGCTTCCTGGCCGGTCGCTTCCTGGCCTACCTCATCTTCGGAGCGGCTGCCGGGGCCTTGGGCGCCGCGGTGAGCAGTTCCGTGCCTCTCTGGCTACCGGCCGCGGCCCTGACCCTGAGCGCGTTTTTGATGCTCGCGTGCGCCGGCCGTAAGGAAATCCGTCCGGCCGGCACCTGCGGAACCTCCGATACCGCAGGCGCCGTGGTCCAGAACTTCCCCCGAGCCTCGTGGTGCCTGGCCGCGGGAAGATGGACGACTCCGCAAAGGGTGCCTTTCGTCATGGGGTTCCTGACCGGAATCAATGTCTGCCCGCCTTTCTTGACCGGGATGGTGGTGGTCCTGGCCCTGGGTAGCGCGGCGGGCGGCGCCGCCTTCTTCACGGCCTTCTTCGCGGCGACTTCGCTTTACTTGCTGCCGGTCCTGGGGGTCTGGCCCTGGCTTTCCAACGCGCGGGCCCGGAGCGTCGGCCGGTGGGCGCTCCTGCTGGCCGGCGTGTGGTATCTATTGCAAGCCGCCCGGCTGCCCTGGCGCTGATCCTCTCGGCGCCGGCCGTAAGGAGATTCGTCCGGCCGATACCGGCGGAACTTCCGATCCCGCCGGCGGACGTCGCCTGACTGCGGGTGACAGGAGCAGCATGGGCCGCGGGGGGATCCGGAGTTAAGCTTTATTATCCGCCGCATGTGCTAAAATACCAACAAGATTATGCCGGTATTCGTCTACAAAGCCAAGGGCGCTGACGGGAACCTCGTCGAAGGCACCGTCGACGCGGAGGAGCAGAAGGCTGCGGTCGCGCGCCTGCGCGACCAGAGGTTGGTCATCCTGGAGATCGGCGAGCAGACCACCGGCCCGCTCGACATCGTCAAGGCCCTCCTCAAGCGCAAGGGCAAGGTCACGACGCGCGACCTGGTTCTTTTCTCGCGTCAGCTCTCCACCTTGGTGGGCGCGGGCGTGCCCATCGTGCAGAGCCTGGCCATCCTGGAGAACCAGGCCGAGAACCCGGCCTTCAAGGAAGTCTTGAACGCCGTGCGGATCGACATCGAGAGCGGACTCTCCATCTCGGACGCCCTGCGCAAGCACCCCGACGCCTTCCCCGAGCTCTACACCTCCATGATCAAGGCCGGCGAGCTGGGCGGCATTCTCGACACCATCTTGGAGCGCCTGACCTCCTACTTGGAGAGCAACGAGGCCCTGAGGGCCAAAGTCAAGTCCGCGATGATGTACCCTCTCATCGTGCTGAGCATCTGCTTCATCATCACCGTCTTCCTGCTGACTTTCGTCATCCCGCGCTTCGCCGCCATCTTCGAGAGCTTCGGGGCCCAGTTGCCGTTCCTGACCCAGGCCCTGCTCGACATCTCCAGCTTCGTCAAGCAGCCCTTGCACTTCATCGGCATCGCCTTGTCCCCGGTGGGGCTCTGGTACGGCTACAAGCGCGCGTATAAGACCCCCACGGGGCAGAGATGGATTGACAGTCAGACGCTGAAGTTGCCCCTTTTCGGCATCATCCTCAAGAAGGTGGCCGTGGCGCGCTTCACCCGGACCTTGGGGACGCTCATCAAGTCCGGCGTACCGATCCTTCAGGCCCTGGAGACAGTGGCCTCAACCGCCGGCAACATGGTCATCGCCGAGGCGGTGCTGGGGGCGCGCGAGTCCATCCGCGAGGGCGGGCATCTCAGCGACCCGCTTAAGAAATCCGGCGTTTTCCCCAACATGGTCACCGCCATGATCTCGGTCGGCGAGGAGACCGGCGCTCTCGACGCCATGCTCTCCAAGATCGCGGACTTCTACGATCAGGAGGTCGACACCGCGGTCAAGGGTCTGACCTCGCTCATCGAGCCCATCGTCATCGTGGTCATGGGCACCATCGTGGGCACCATCGTCGCCGCCATGTTCCTGCCCATGTTCAGCATGGGTGAGCTGGCGGGCAACATGGAAGGCAAATAGCCGCGTCGGCCATGCGCGTCCTCATCACGGGGGGGGCCGGGTTCGTAGGCGCAAGCCTGGCGGAGAGGTTCCGCCGGGAGGACTCGGCGGCCGAGGTCGTCGTTTTCGACAACCTGATGCGCCGCGGCTCGGAACTTAACCTGTCCAAGTTCCGGCGCGCCGGAATCCGGTTCGTCCATGGAGACGTCCGCATCCCCGAGGACCTGCGGGCGGTGCCTGGCGAATTCGACGTATTCATCGAGGCCTCGGCCGAGCCTTCGGTCCTGGCCGGCGCGGATGGCGATGCTCATTATGTCCTGCAGACCAATCTGGGCGGGACCTTGAATTGCCTGGAGTTCGCGCGCCGCCGGGCGGAGAGGTTCATCTTCCTCTCCACCTCGCGGGTCTATTCCATCGACCCCTTGCGGGAGATCCGCCTCCGGGAGACGGCCTCCCGCTTCGCCATCGCGGCCGGGCAGAGACTTCCGGGGGTGAGCGCGCGGGGCATCACGGAGGAGTTCCCGGTGCACCTGCCGCGCTCGTTCTATGGAGCGACGAAGCTCGCCTCCGAGATGATGATCCAGGAATACTCCCGCTTCTATGGACTGCGCGCCACCATCGACCGTTGCGGCGTCATCGCGGGTCCCGGGCAGTTCGGCAAGCCCGACCAAGGGGTCTTCACCTACTGGATCGCGGGACATCGCTTCGGGAAGGCCCTGCGCTACACGGGCTTCGGGGGGCACGGCAAGCAGGTCCGGGATCTGCTCCATCCCGAGGATCTGTTCCGGCTGATCCGCCGCCAGCTGGCGGCCCGGCGCCTTTCCGGGGAGATCTTCAACGTGGGGGGGGGCGCCGGCGGCTCTACGTCTTTGCGGGAGCTGACCATCCTGTGCCGGGAGGCCACGGGCCGCCGGGTGCCCATCTCCCAGGTGGGACGGACCAACGCCTTTGACGTCCCGGTCTACATCTCCGACTGCCGCAAGGCCGCCCGCGTCTTCGGCTGGAAGCCGAAGATCCCGGTGGCGCGGATCGTCCAAGACACGGTTCGCTGGCTCGGTGAGAACGAGGCGCAGATGCGGGAGCTTTTTGCCTAGCGCGGCGCCGCGCCGGGGTCCATAGGAGGACGGAGCATGTCAGTCGCTATCATCACGGGGTCGTCGGGCCTCATCGGCAGCGAGACCGCCAAGTCCTTCCACGCCCAGGGCCTCTCCATCGTGGGCATCGACAACAACATGCGCCGCTACTTCTTCGGCGAGGACGGGTCGGTGGAGTGGCAGACACGCGAGCTCCAGCGGACCCTGCCCCGCTTCACCCACCAGGACCTCGACATCCGGGACCAGTCGGGGATCGAGGCGCTTTTTAAGAAATACGGCAAGGAGGTCTCGGTCGTCGTCCACGCGGCGGCCCAGCCTAGTCACGACTGGGCGGCCCGGGAGCCGTTCACCGATTTCAGCATCAACGCCAACGGGACCTTGGTCATGTTGGAGTCCGCCCGGCGCTACTGCCCCGAGGCCGCCTTCATCTTCACCTCGACCAACAAGGTCTACGGGGACCGGCCCAATTCGCTGCCGCTCGTGGAACGGGAGACCCGCTGGGAGCTGGACCCCGCGCACCCCTATCATGCCCATGGCATCGATGAGTCTATGTCCATCGATGATTCTAAGCACAGTTTGTTTGGGGCCAGCAAGGTTGCCGCAGACGTCCTGGTCCAGGAATACGGCCGCTACTTCGGCATGAAGACCGGCGTGTTCCGGGGCGGCTGCCTGACTGGCCCGGCCCATTCCGCGGCAGAGCTGCACGGATTTTTGGCCTACCTGGTCAAGTGCGCCGTGACCGGACGGGCCTACACCATCTTCGGTTATAAGGGCAAACAGGTCCGGGACAACATCCACTCCAGCGATCTGGTCAGTGCTTTCTGGAATTTCTACCAGAAGCCGGGTCGCGGGGCGGTCTACAACATGGGGGGCTCCCGCCACAGCCATTGCTCCGTCCTGGAGGCGATCCGTCTGGTCGAGGAGCTCTCCGGACGCAAACTCGAGTACCGGCTCACGGACCAAGCGCGCTCCGGAGACCACGTCTGGTGGGTCAGCGACGTCCGGCGGTTCCAACGGGACTATCCGGGCTGGCGCTACCAGTACACCCTGCCGATGATCCTCCAGGAGATCATCGCGGCCGCTCAGGAGCGCCGGCATCGGGCCGCCGCATGAAGCTCTCCGTCGTCATTCCGGCCCATAACGAGGAAGGCGCTCTCGCCGAGACCGTGCGCGCCCTGCACCGGCGCCTACGTGAGGCGGCGATCGAGCATGAGATCCTGGTGGTCAACGACAACTCCGAGGATCGGACCGAGGACATCCTGCGCCTCCTGGCACGGGAGGTCCCGACCCTGCGCTATCTGAACAACCCGCCTCCCAGCGGGTTCGGACGGGCCGTGCAGCTTGGCCTCGAAGGGTTCATCGGCGACGCCGTCGCCGTCTATATGGCGGACAGTTCGGATTCGCCCGACGACCTCGTCCGGTTCTTCCACGCGCTGCGGGACCACGACGTCGACTGCGTCTTCGGGACCCGGTTCGCTGGCGGCGGTCGGACTGTCGATTATCCTGCCCCGAAACTGCTCCTCAACCGGCTGGGGAACACCCTCATCCGGTTCCTGTTCCGGCTGCGCTACAACGACGTCACCAACGCCTTCAAGCTTTACCGACGCCATGTCATCGAAGGCTTGCAGCCGCTTTTGAGCCGGCACTTCAACATGACGGTGGAGCTCCCCCTCAAGGCCATCGTGCGCGGCTACAGCTATGAGGTCGTCCCCAATTCCTGGACGAACCGGAAGGTGGGCGAGTCCAAGCTGAAGATCAAGGAGATGGGCAGCCGCTATCTTTTCATCATCTGCTACTGCTTGATCGAGAAGTGGCTGGGCTGCGGGGACTACGCCAAGAAGCCCAGAAATCTTCCGTCGGCCTGAGTCGGGAAGTCCGGTCCGGGGGCACCAGCCGGAGCCGTTGGCTGAACGTCAAGGCGTTGCGTCAGGGCGTCGATCCGGACTGGTTCTCGCGACCTCCCAGATCTCGGCTAAAGCTGCGCCGCCGTCTGAGAATGTGCGCCGGAGCCGGGCACGCGAGGCCAGGAAGCGCCGCAGAACGGTGTCCGGCCCGATGGCCGGGGCGTTGAGCAAGACGACGGTGCCGCCGGTCCGGCCTATCTCCGCGGTCAAGGACGGCATCAGGGGCACGTCGTACATGAAGGTCCGGACCGCTATCCCCTGCCTGGCGCAGGCCAGCGCGCCGTAGCCGTGCAGGTAGACGGGCTGCGCCGGGCGTTCCTCTTGGAGGCTGCGGACCACGGCGGCTGCGACGCGGTTGAGATTGGGGCTGCAGAGCGCATAGGAATATTCGGCCGAGTAGAACAGGCCATAGGCTAGGCCGCAGGCGACGGCATAACTCCTGAGCCGCGGCTGAAAGCGTCCTAGGGCGGCGAAAGAAGCGCAGCCTAAAAACCCCAAGAGGGCTGCGGCGGGCTTGAGATACATGGCCAAGGAGGGACCGTAGAAGATCCGGATCGGCACGAAATCGAAAAGGCCATGGAGCGACCAGCGGATGCCGGGATGCACGGGCTCGACCAGGCGCGGTCCGCAGGATGTGATCCAAACCAAGGCGGCGAGGACGGCGAGCGTGGCGGCGGCTGGCTTCCGGTCGCCAGGCGCCCCCTGGCACTGGGCTGCCGCAGCGCCTGCGATTATGCACAAGAAGGGCAGCACGGCCGCCCAATAGCCGACGGTGCGGTCGGGATTGACCATGATCATGACCGCGACCATGTAAGTCAGGCTTACGCACAGAGGCAGGGCCAGGCGCTGCCTGACTTGGCCATCACGAAGCCCGTGAGCCAGCCCCCAGAAGACCAGGGGTCCTGCGAAAATCGCCGCTTTGGCGAACGAACGTCCATAGAGTGATGCGGACATGGCCGCTTTAATCCGGAGGATGTTCCCCAGAGTGCCGGCGGGCTTTTGCATGGAGAGGTGGAAGTGCGCGGGGAACAGCAACGGGTAGATGGAGAAAACGGCAGCGGCAACGGCCAAGGCCAGCGCAAAGACCTTTATCGTGGCCGACGTGCCTCGGGTCAGCCAGGAGTGCAAGATGAGGCCGGCGACGATGGGGAAGGCGGCATAGCTGGTCATGCCTAGGCAGCCTATGGCCACGCCGCACCAAGCCGCGCGGCCGTAGCTGGGGCCGGCGCTTTGCAGGTAAAGATGGGTTACGCACAGCGCGCAGAAGGCGACAAAGGCGCCGTCGAAAAGCATCTGCGTCGAGACTGAGACGCTCAGGGGGCTTGCGGCGAGAACCAGCGCAGACCAGATCGCGGCGCGTCGGCCGGCCAACCTGCCGGCCAGCAGGACCGTCAGCCACAGTACCCCCAGGCTGAAGACAAACGGCACCCAGCGCAATTGGCTCGGGTCCAACCCCAGCAGGGCCGTCTTGGCCATGAGAAGGCTCAGGATGGGATAGCCGGTCAGGTCTGATTGCCCGAGCGCCAGGGCGTCCCGGATGAAAAGATCTTCGTCGCCGAAAGGAGGCAGATTCAGAAGGGGGAGGCGCAACGCCAGAAAAAGTCCCAGCAGCGCGATGACCAACCACGGACTGATTTCAGCAGGGGACCTCTCGTGTCCCTGGATCGAGAAGAATCTCATGGCAGTCGCTGCGGCACCCACGGGGCTCGCGCCGGGTAATAATATCACATCGGCGGGCAGGCCGAGATTCGTCGGCCATCGAGCCCGACTGACGGATCCGCATCCCGCAGCCGGGCCACCGCTACTTGAGGAGGTCCTTGGCGCGCAGCAACCGGTGGTAGGATACGCCGAAGCGGTGTGCCTCGTCGCGCAGGCGCTGCAGCAGCCGCAGAGCGGGCCGGCTCCGTTCCAGGATGAGCGACTGGGGCTTCCCGGGCAGAAAGATCTCCTCGATGCGTTTGGCCAAAGCCACCACAGGGATACGCAGCTTGAGTGTCCCGATTTCCTTCAAAGCCGCGGCCAGCTGGCCCTTGCCCCCGTCGACGAGGATCAGGTCGGGCAGCGCGGCGCCCTCCCGCTGCAGGCGGCCGTAGCGCCGCCGTACGGCCTCGGCGATGGACGCGAAGTCGTCGATGCCCGAGACCTCGCGCAGCCGGAACCTGCGGTAGTGATCCTTGTGGGGTTCGCCGCCCTGGAAGCAGACCATGGCGGCCACGAGCTGGCGGCCCTGGAAATGCGAGACGTCGAAGCATTCGATGTGGAAGGGGGCCGCTGAGAGCCCCAGCGCGGCCTGCAGGTCCGTGACCGAGCGGCTGGCCGCCAGGGGCAGGGCCAGATCCCCCGCCTGCACCGCGCGCACGCGCACGCGCTCGCTGATCTGGTCGAGGGCCGCCAGGTTGTCGCGCAGGCGGGCGGCGCGCTCATACTCCAGCCGCTGCGAAGCCTCGCGCATCTCGCCCTCGAAGCGCCGGCGCAGGTCCGCGTGGCGGCCCGAGAAGAACAGCACCGCGTCCCGCACCACTCGGCGGTAGTCCAGACGGCTGATGTGGTTTGCGCAGGGCGCCGGGCAGTCCTTGGTGTGGTAGTACAGGCAGGCGTGCAGGGTGCGCGGGTCCAGAGGCTTGTCCCTGCCGAAGTCCCAGGCGCAGGGCCGCAGGGGGAAGAATTTCTGCTTCCAGAGATAGTCGAGCAGTCCCTTGATGGGCGCGACCTTGGGATAGGGGCCGAAGTAGAGGGCGCCGTCCCGGAGCCTGCGGCGGGTCAGCAGGAGGCGGGGGAAGTCCTCCTGCATCGTGATCTTGACGTAGGGATAGGACTTGTCGTCCTTCCACATCGCGTTGAAGAAGGGCTGGTGCTCGCGGATGAGGCGTCGCTCCAGCAGCAGGGCCTCGCGCTCCGAGCCGCAGGGGAGGTAGTCGATGGCGCGGATCAGCGGCACCAGGTAGGTGTTCTTGACGTCGGGCTTGTTGGGGTTGAAGTACTGGGCGACGCGCTTGAAGAGGTCCTTGGCCTTGCCGATGTAGAGGATGGCGCCGCGGGCGTCGCGCATCAGGTAGACGCCGCAGGCGTGGGGGACGTGAGAACGGTCTGGCGCAAGCTGCCTTTCCATACACGTATTATACAATCGTGGGCGGCGTTGACGATGGCCGTCTGGAAGTGGTTTAATCTCTTCCTATGCCAGCCAAGAAGAAGACCATGCGGCACCGTTCGGGTATCAAGGCCCATCGGCAGTCGCTCAAACGCCATGCGCGCAACGTCGCCATGAAGAAAGTCGTGCGCCAGGCGGCGCGTGCCGCGGGTGACGCGGCCGTCGCCAAGGATTCCAAGACCTCCGAGCTCCTGGCCAAGGCCGCCTCGGCGTTCGACCGGGCGGCCCAGCGCGGCACCATCCACTGGAAGACCGCCGCGCGCCGGAAGTCGCGTCTTGCCAAGCGCGTGGCCGCCGGGCTCGTCGCGGCCGCAGTTCCCGCCAAGGCTTGACGCTTCGGCCAGCGCAGGGTAGTGCGCTGGCAAGGACAGCCCTCAGGAGAGACGTCGGCTGTCATGGGCCAGAGCCGCGACAGGGGCACCCCTAACAGGGGGCCCTTGCGCTTTGTCCGGCTATCTGGAGCAGAGGTCCACGACCAGCCGCTCGATCTCCTGTGGAGCCGAGAGCCAGCTGCGCGACTTGAGGGAGACCTCCGCCTCCAGGCAGGCGCCTAGGTCCCGGCGCAGGCGGGCTTCGCTGAGGCGCTTGAGGAAGGACAGGTAGTCCCGGTCCCAGTAGCTGTGCAGGCGCAGGGCGCTGAAGACCTCGCCTTCGGAACGGCCGGCCTTGAGCATGCGCTTGGCTCGCAGCTGTTTGTGCACCGAGGAGCCGATCTGGTTGAGAGCCCGGAAGGCCTGGTCATCGGCCTTGCCCTCCTGGAAGAGGCGCTGCAGGTGCGTCAGGGCGGCCTTGAGTTGGCGCGTCTGTATCAAACGGGGCAGAGCGAACGGGTCGGCAGTCTTTTGATAGCCCAGGCAGGCGGCCACATGCTCCGGGCCGATCTCCTTAGCCTTGGCCGCGAAGAGCGCGGCCTTCTCCAGCTCCTGCTTGAGGATGGCCCAGTCCGTGCCCGCTTCCGCGACCAGAGCCTCGGCCGCTTCCGCGGAGATGCCCTTGCCGGTCCGACGGGCCTCGGCCTGTAGGCGCGCCACGGCGTCCTCCTCGCGCAGGGGTTTGAATAAGCACACCGCTCCGGCCGCGGCCGCGGCCTTGACCAAGGCGTCGCGGGGGTCGAGCTTGCGCTCCTCGGAGAATAGGACCAAGGAGGTGCTGGGCGAGGGCGATTGGAGATAGCCGACCAACGCGGCCCGGGCCTCGGCTGGGAGTTTGGCGCTCTCGACGACGACCAGGCGTCGGTCCGCGAACACCGGCAGGGTCATGGCCTCCGTGACGATCGCCGCGACTTGGCCTCCGGCGTCGCCTGAAAAATGCGCGCAGTTGAAGCTGTCGGCCTTGAGCGCCGCCTTGAGCGCGGCTGCGGCCTCGGTCCTGGCCGAGGCGTCCTCGCCTATAAAGTAATAGACCGGGCGGAACTTCCCTGCTTGCCATTCTTTCAGGAGGTCGGCGTGGCGGGTTTCCATCGCGCTGGCGGAGGAATCAGTAGGTGTGGGGATTGACCGGAGTCAGGGGCGTTTCCGGCGTGGAGAGCGGCTCGGTGGAGGGGGCGTCGCCCTGGATGATGCGTCGCGAAGTCCCCGTGACCGCCCCGAAGCCGTCGATGACCCGCTTGACGATGTCCTTGGCCAAGGTGTTCCAGATCTGTTCGCGGGCCTGCTCCTCGGTCAGGCCTCCGGCCAGGGTGGGGGCGGAGTAGGTGAAGACTTCGTCGATGTTCTTCTCGACCCACAGGGCCTGGTCGGGTTTTTTGCGGTCCACGAACTGGAGGTCGGTGAGGATGCGCAGTTTGTAGGCTGTGGGGACGAGGTTGGAGTCGTACTGGATGGGCGTGTTGAGGTAGCGCGAGATGGTGGTCCAGACCACGCCGTCGGCCTCGGGCTCGGGCACGAGGGGATAGCGGCCGTCGCGCAGGAACTCGTCGCGCACGGCGAGCATGAGCTTGTCCTCCAGCCCGAACTGCCCCGTCTTGTTGAGGATGGGATGCAGGGCGATGCGGCGGACGTCCTGGGGCAGGATCTGCGGCGTGGGATTGTAGTGGATGTCCTGGTTGCTGCAGCCCATGGCCAAGGCTGCGATGAGCAAGGTCCAGTATTTGCGCATAGGTTTCACCTCACGACGATATTGACCAAGCGGTTGGGAACCACGATGATTTTGACCGGGGTCTTGCCCTGCAGGGCGGCCGCGACTTTTTCCAAGCCCAGAGCCGCCTTCTGGACCGTGGACTCGGCCGCGTCCGCGGCCAAGGTGAAGGTCGCGCGGACCTTGCCGTTGATCTGTACCGCGTACTCGACTTCCCGGTCCTTGAGATATTCGGCATCGAAAGTCGGCCAGGATCGACGCGCCAAGCAATCCGTGTGGCCCAGGCGCTCCCAGAGTTCTTCCGTGAGGTGCGGGGCGAAGGGGTGCAGCAGGGTGACCAGCATCTCCAGGTCGGCGCGGGAGGGGGTCTTGGCTTTCTGGATCTCATTGGAGTAGATCATCAACGCCGAGATGGCGGTGTTGAAGTTGAAAGTGGCGATGTCCTCCGTGACCTTCTTGACCGTGCGATGGCGCAGGCTCACACAGCCTTCCGACGCCGCGTTGGAAAGGTCGGCCTCGAGCGCAAGCTGCCAGACCTTGCGCAGGAAACGCGAGACGCCTTCGATGGAGCGCATGTCCCAAGGCTTGGAGTCCTCGAAGGGGCCCATGAACATCTCGTAGAGCCGGAAGGCGTCGGCGCCGTAGTCCTTGAGCACCTCGTCTGGGTTGACCACGTTCTTCTTGGACTTGGACATCTTCTCGACCTGGCTGTCGAGCTTCTCCTGGGTCTCCGTGAGCGTCGCGCTGCCGTCTTCAGCGAAGGTGACCTTGTCGTAGTGGTGGTAGACGCCCTTGCCATCCCGGTAGGAATAGCTCAGGATCATGCCCTGGTGGCGGAGCTTCTGGAAGGGCTCCGGGGTGGAGACGAAGCCGCAATCAAAGAGGACCTTGTGCCAGAACCGGGCATAGAGCAGGTGCAGGACCGCGTGCTCGGCGCCCCCGACGTAGCAGTCCACGGGCATCCAGGCCTTTTCTTTGGACCTGTCCCAGCCGGTTTGGGGATTCCGCGGGTCGATGAATCGGAGGTAGTACCAGCAGGAGCCTGCCCACTGCGGCATGGTGTTGGTTTCGCGTTTGGCCGCAGCGCCGCATTGCGGGCACTTGGTGTTCACCCAGTCCGGGATGTTGGCCAGCGGGGATTCGCCGGTGCCTGTGGGTTTGTAGTCCGTGACCTCGGGCAGGAGTACGGGGAGGTCTTTCTCCGGCACCGGGACCAGGCCGCACTGGGGGCAGTGGATGATGGGGATGGGCTCTCCCCAATAGCGCTGGCGTGAGAAGATCCAGTCGCGCAGCTTGTAGACCACGGTGCGGCGGCCCCGCCCGGTCTTCTCCAAGTGGGAGATGGCCGCATCCTTGGCCTGCGGCGTGGGCAGGCCTTCGAAGAGGGGGGAGTCGACCGCGATGCCGTCTTCGAAGAAGCCCTGGGTCCGGATGTCCGCCGTCTGGCCCGGCTTGGCATCGGCGGGCCGGACCACCTCGCGGATGGGCAGGCTGAATTTCAGGGCGAACTCGTGGTCTCGTTCATCGTGGCCGGGCACGGCCATGATGGCGCCGGTGCCGTAGCCGGCGAGCACATAATCCGCGATCCAGACCGGGATCCGCTCCTGATTGAGGGGGTTGACGGCATAGGCGCCGGTGAAGACCCCGGTCTTTTCCTTCGTCAGTTCGGTGCGCTCCAGGTCGGATTTGGACGCCGCGGCGGCGATATAGGCATCGACATCCTTGCGCTTCTCGGGAGACGTGATCGTCTTGACGGCTCCGTGTTCGGGCGCAAGGACCATGTAGGTGGCGCCGTAGAGAGTGTCGGGCCGGGTGGTGAAGACGGTCAGGTCGTCGCCGGCCGTAAGGACGTCCGTCCGGCCGGTGCCGGCGGAACTTCCGATACCGCCGGCGCCGGTCTCGAGTCTGAAATGGACTTCGGCTCCTTCCGAGCGGCCGATCCAGTTGCGCTGCATCATCAAGGTGGAATGGGGCCAGTCGAGATCCTTGAGGTCGGACTCCAGCCGGTCGGCGTAGGCCGTGATCTTGAGGACCCATTGCCGGATGCTCTTGCGCTCGACCTTGGTCCCGCAACGTTCGCAGTTGCCGCCGAAGACCTCCTCATTGGCGAGGCCGGTCTTGCAGGACGGGCAGAAGTTGATGGGCGCGGTGCTCTCGTAGGCGAGGCCTTTCTTGAAGAGTTGGAGGAAGATCCATTGGGTCCAGTGGTAATACGCGGGGGCGGTGGTGTCGACCTCTCGGTCCCAATCATAAGAAAAGCCGAGGGATCTGATCTGGCGGCGGAAATTGGCGATGTTCTTCTGTGTGACCACGGAGGGATGGGTGCCGGTCTGCAGGGCGAAGTTCTCGGCCGGCAGGCCGAAGGCGTCCCAGCCCATGGGGTGGAGTACATCGAAGCCTTGCATGCGCTTCATGCGGCAGAGGATGTCGGTGGCGGTATAGCCCTCGGGGTGCCCGACGTGGAGGCCGTCGCCTGAGGGGTAAGGGAACATGTCGAGACAGTAGAATTTTTTGCCCGGGCGGGGGATGTCCGGGGTTTTGAAGACGGAGTCTTTAGCCCAGCGGGATTGCCATTTGGCCTCGATCTCGGCCCAGGGGATTCGCTCGGTTTTGACTTTCACGCGAGGATTATACCATTTGGACCGACGGGGACCGCCCGACACGACTCGGGACCGGCGCACGTGCTGGGCGTTCCGCGCCCGCGACCTCAGCCGAGTTTGCGCAGGGCGAAGGCATAGGCGCCGATCGCCACGGCCTCGCTGGTGCCCAACCGCGACAGGCCCACGGCCGTGCGCGGCGACGGGTCGTACGGCACCTGGCGCTGCGAGCCGGGCACGAGGCACAGGCGCTGGTCGCCCTTCAAGAAAAGCGCCCGCTGGGTCGGGTCCTCGAAGTTGAAAGCCTGGGGCACCAGCCGACGCTGCGGGTCACCGGCCTTGTGATAGACGCCGTTGACCGCGTCGACCAGGGCCGGCAGGAAGAGTTCGTGCGCTCCGGAGACCCCGCCGCCGATCACGGCCAACCCGTCGACCAAGGTCAGGGCTTGCGCGATGGCGTCGCCGGCCACCTCGCCCAGGCGCCGGAACGCCTCCTTGGCCGCGGCCTGGTCGCCCGGAGCTTGGCCCAGGCCGACCTCGCAGATCCCCTTCGGCTCCGGCGTATTTTCAAACGCCATCCCGGTCAGTTCCGCGTAGACCCGCCGCACGGCACGGATGGAGCAGCCCTCCTCGGCGTTGACCGTCGGGTCCAGCTTGTTGCGCAGCAGCCAGGCCTCGCCGGCGCCTGAGTTGTCGCCGATGAACAGTTCTCCGCCGCGCACGATTCCTCCGCCGAAGCCTGTGCCCAGCGTCACGCCGAAGAGGTTCTGGTAGCGCTTCGGGTTCGCAGCCTGCGCCAACTCTTCGTTGACCTGGGGTAGGAACCCCGCGATCGCCTCCCCGTAGGCGAAGAGATCTCCGTCGTTATTGATGAAGATCGGGATCTTGAATTTTTCCTCGAGCATGGGGCCGAGCGCCACGCCGCCCCGGAAGGCGGGCAGGTTGCCCAGGTCGCCGATGATTCCCGCCGGATAGTCCGCTGGGCCCGGGAAGGCAAAGCTGATCGCGACCGGCGGGGCCGGCAGGCGCTCTTGGACCTGGGTGAAGCCCCGGGTGATCTGGCCCAGGCAGGCGTCGAGCTGGTCGGCCCGGGACGCCAGGGTGATGGGGGCGACGACCGGCTGGTTGCCTTGGGTGGCCGAGAACACGAGGTTCGTCCCGCCGGCGTCGAGCGTCATCACGATGCGCGGGTCGTCAGCGTAGGTGCGTGCCATGGTCCGCCTCCGGTCAGGCCACGGGCTCGGCCGTGGAGCGTTTGAGGTTGGCCAGCCCGGTCCAGGTGATGTAGAGCAGCGCGGCCAGCGGCACGAGGAAGCCGAGTTGCACGGAGCGGGCGGCGTCCGCCAAGAGGCCCATCAGGGGGGGGATGATCGCTCCGCCGACGATGGCCGTCACCATCAGGCCCGAGATCTCGTTGGACCGTTCCGGCTTGGAATCGATGGTGATGGAGAATATCAGCGGGAAGATGTTGGCGAAGCCCAGCCCCGCGAGCACGATCCCGGTGAAGGTGACCGCCCGCATCCCGCTGAACACGCAGAGGATCCCGACCACGGAGACCGCCGTGGTCGCAACCAGGAACTTCCTCGGGGCCATCCACTTCAAGACCACCGCGCCGGTGAAGCGACCGACGAGGATGGGCAGGAAGAAGAGGGCCCAGCTCACCCACAGGCCGAAGCCGGTGATGCCGAACTTGTCCTTCAAGAGCAGGGGCACCCCCGAACTGAAGCAGACCTCGGCTCCGACATAGAGGAAGATGCCGAGCACCATCATCAAGACGAAGCCGTCACCCAGAAGGAGCTCGAAGCAGGAACCGAAGGTCACGGGCTTGGCGTTCGGGTCCTTGGCCTCGCTGACCGGCAAGGGCAGGCAGGCGGCGAGCGTGAGGACGATGATCCCGGCGTAGATGGGGAAAAGCAGGGGCCAGTCCAGGCCGAACGCGGCGACCGCGATGGGCGGCAGCAAGAATCCCAGGGAAGAGCCGATCGCCTTGATCGCCTGGGCTAGTGAGAGATTACGCGAATAGGCCCCTTCTGGGGACACGTCGCGCATGATCGGGTTGCCCACCACCTGCAAAGTCGTCGCGCCCGCGCCGAGCAAAAAGATCGAGGCGAGCAGGACGAGGAATTTCATGGAGTCGCCGGGCGTGATCTGGGGCCGGGGGCCGTACATCCCGACGAACATGGGGATGACCAGCCCGACCAAGGCGATGCCCAGGCCCAGCAGCATGAGGTGCTTCTTCCCCTTGCGGTCCTGCAGGATGCCCATCGGCACCGACAGGAATCCGAAGAGCAGGAAGCCGGAGAAAGGCAGGAGCTGGGCCATGAAATTGGAGAGAGCGAACGTCTCTTTGGCCAGACTGACCATCGGCCCCACGACATCGCCGAAACCCATGGCGAGAAAAACCAGAAAGACCGGCCAGGCTTTTTTCATGCTGTCCCTTTCCCCTCAGGGACCCTCTGGTCCAAAATGGACTGTCCGTTTTTATCATTATTGTGAGGCAATATCCAGGGATAGGTCCGTTTCTGCCGCCGGCGGTTGTGGTATCATTGCGTGTGTTCGCGCGATTCTTGAGGCGTCCCAAGGAGGAATCCATGACGCGTCTGGCTCCACCACGCCGATCGACGCTCAGCCTGCTGGCGATCATTTTTGCGGCCTCTGCGGCCTTCGCCGCCGCTGCGCCAGCGCCTCTCGGCGTGAGCTATCCTGCCGACCGGGGCGGATATCAGCACGCCGATGACTACCTGGCGCGCGCGCAGTCTTTGGGTTTCCACGTCGTCTCCTTCGTCCCCGACTATCCTTACCCGCACCTCAACCAGATCGATTTCTCCCAAGCCCCCACCTTCGAAGAACTCGGAGCCGCGGTCGAGGCCGCCCTGCGTCGGGGTCTCATGGTCGTGCTCAAGCCACACCTCGAGCCGGCCATGTATCAGCCCGGCTTCGATACCTTGAAGTCCGATAACGATTCCTGGCGCGCCCGGACCGGCTGGCGCGGCTTCTTCGACGTGGACCCCCTCACGCCCGATTATCAGGACCAGCTCATCTTCCGCTCGCTGGCCATGCTCAAAGACGTCCTCGTCCGGCTCGACCAAGACCACCCAGTCCCCAGACCCCAACCCATCCGTCTGGAACTCGGCACCGAGCTCATGGACTCCGTGGTCTATCAGCCCGAGCGCTGGGTCAAGCTCCTCGCCGCCGCCCGGAAAGAGCGCGACCGCCTGGGTCTCCGGGGCCGGGTCCTCCTCTCCCATAATTTCAGCCATCATTTCGAGATGCCCGAGGACTTCGTCCTGCGCATGACCCCGGCCGGCCGTCGAGCCCTGGCCCGATACATCAAAGGCCTCGACGCCATGGCCTTGTCCCAGTACATGGACCTCACCGCGGCCATGCCCGCGGACCAGCGCGATCATCGGCTGCCCACGGTCGCTGAAGTCGCCGATGCCTTGGTCCTGCACGAGAAGAACCTGCGCGAAGTCGTGCTCCAGAAGTCGCTGGGCCTGGCCCCTTCCGAGATCCCGCCCCTGCACATCGGCGAGTTCGGGGTGGGCCGCGGCGGCCTGCGCCACCCCAACCTCTGGGAAGGCGTCGCTGGGGGCCAGGACGCGGAGCGCCTGGCCGTCGAGATCGCTCTCGGCCACCGGGGACTGCTGGAGTACCTCAAGCGCGAGCCGGGCCGCTCGGCGCAGAGCGCCGTCCTCTGGGTGACGGGCCGCTACTACGACATCTTCGGCTGGCAAAGCCCGGAATACGCCCAGCCCTTGGCCGCGACGGCCGTGGCCCCGACGTGGGGGGTGGCCGAGTCTCTGGGCGGCCGGCCCGACGGTTTCGACGACTTCTGGGACCGGACGCTCCAGCAGCTGGCTGCCGTGCCCATGGATCTGCGGCTGCGGCCCGCGCCGGAGCAGTCGGACGCCAAGGTGCGCTGCTACCGGGCCGAATACTCGAGCCTGGACCGCGTGCGCATCCATGCCTGGTACTGCCGGCCGGCCGCGCCGGGCCAGTACCCGGCCGTCCTCATCAACCCGTGGTACGGCCGCTCCACGGTGACGCCGCCCCAGGACGCGGCGCGCCGGGGCTTCGCGGCCTTGGCCTACCAGGGCCGGGGCTTCGGAGTGGACCAGTCCAGCTACCCCATCGAGAACTCATGGTACATCCTCCAGGGCATCGACAGCCCGGAAACCTACGTCTACCGGCAGATGTTCTGCCACGCCAAGCGCGGGGTGGACGTGCTGGCCTCCAGGCCGGAGGTGGACGTCCAGCGCATCGGCGCGGCTGGCTCGAGCCAGGGCGGGGGCTTGAGTCTGGCGGTCGCGGCTTTGGACCCGCGCGTGGCTGCGGTGTCGGCGGATTTCCCGTTCCTCTGTGATTTCCGGACCTCCTTGCCCATCGCCCTGAGCCCGTTCCAGAACATCCACGACCTGATGCAGCGTGAGCCGGGCCGTAGGGTCGCGGTCGGGCGGACCGTATCCTATTTCGACCTCCTCCATTTTGCGCCGCGCATCAAGGCGCCGGTGAAGGTGCAGATAGGCCTGCACGACCGGACCTGCCCGCCTGAGGGGATTCGTCGCGTCTTCGAGAGGATCGCCGGATCGAAATCCCTGGAGGAATGGCCGCAGGCCGATCATATGGACGAGAATTCCCTTCGCGCGGAGACCATGATGGATTTCCTGTACGCGCGGCTGGGGGGGAAATAGGCCCGATGGCTGAGTCTGGGCCTTCTGGTCCTGGCACGCCGGCGGCACGTCCTCTAAACTTCGTCAAGATGCTCTCCAGGATCCTCATCAGCTTCCTGGTGCTCTACTGCGGCAGCGCCGCGCCGGCCTTCGCCCAGGCTGGCGACCTAGCCTATGTCTCGGTCGAGAAGCCTAAGATCTCGGGCCAGGCCCCGGTCCTCGCGGCCGGGACTTTCCTCGCTGGCGTCAACTATCCCTGGTACAACTATGGCAGCGACTTCGGCTCCAACGCCTGGGGGCATCAAGGCGTGTCCAAGCCCGAGGTCCGTGCCGCGGTGGCCGCTGACTTCGCCTACTTGAGCTCCAAGGGCGTCAAGGCGGTGCGCTGGTTCCTGCTCTGCGACGGCCGTGCCGGCCTGGATTTCGATAAGAACGGCCTGGTGACCGGCGTCAACCCGATCTTCTATGACGACCTCGACGCCGCGCTCGCTGTTGCCCAGGGCCAAGGCCTCAAGCTCATCCTCGTGCTCTTCGATTTCCACATGCTCGATGAAGCCAAGATGGTCAACGGCGTCCAGACCGGAGGCCGGGCCAATCTCATCAGGGATGCCAAAGCCGCGGACAGCCTCTTCGTCAACGCGTTGGAACCCATCCTCAAGAAGTATGGCGGGCATCCGGCCGTCCTTGCTTGGGAGGTCATGAACGAGCCTGAGTTGCGCATGAAGGGGAGCCCTCACCCTCTCGTCAGGTCCCTGTTCGCATTCGACGCCATGTACGCCTTCGCCAGGCGCGTCGCGGCCGCGGTCCATGCCGGAGGCGGGCGGGTCACCCTGGGCAGCTATCGGCGCGGCACGGTCGCTCAGTGGAAGGGCGTCGGGCTGGATTTCTACCAGTACCATTACTATGACTACATGAGTTGGCTTTTTGGCGAGGGGCTGGACGTCCCCTATGCCAGCTTGGGCCTGGACAAGCCCTGCCTCCTTGGCGAGTACCCGACCAAGGGCGCCAAGCTCGGCATAGAAGGTTACCTGGGCACCATGCAGCGCGACGGCTTCGCTGGCGCTTTCGCCTGGAGCCTGAGGGCCACGGATGATTACTCCGACTTCAAGTCCGTGGCGGACCGCTTCGCCGTTTGGGCCAACGGCTCACCGCAGTAGGGCGGCATCATTCCCGACGCCTGACACCGGTCCTGATGAGGAGTGCCTCGCGGGCGTTATGGGCCGTGGGTCCGAGGCCCCGGCTTGCGCACGAAGACGCGAGCGTCCAGAATGCGGCGCTCCTCGTAATCCCGAGGATGAAGCGTGTGGATGAAATAGTCGATGGCTTGGCGGTATTGTCTGCCCGAAAAGGCCGGGTTGACCAAGATGAGGCTGGGCGGACGGCGTTCCAATTGGTCCACATATCCCGGGAAGCTGAAAAACCCCTTGAGTTGCGGCGAATCGAGCATGATCGCCTCGGTGTCGGGCCCCGCCGGCGTCTGAGTGTAGGTGAAGAAATAAGTCGAATTCTCCCGGAAAACGACGTGGGTGGGAGGCTGCATGGAGACCGGACTTCCGATCGGAGCTAATTCCAGCAGCTTGTCTCCCAGAGCGATCTCGTCATCCAGGCCGCGGCGGTCGTGACCGTAGGTCGCAAGCTCGGGCAGTGCGATATACACTCCTCCCCAAAACAGCAGGGCGACGGCGAGTTGGGCGAGACGGCTTTTCCAGCGTCCGATGCCATGGAAGAACAACGCCAGCGGAAGGGTCCAGGCCAGCAGGACCGTATAGAGGTATTGATCGTAGAAGTATTTGACCCAAAGGGGCTGCACCAACGCAAAACCAAGGAACACGATGAGGATCTTGTTCTTCCGCCATCCGTTTTTCCACAGCTCTTGAACGGCCGCGGCGGTCCCGCCCAGGATGATGAGCAGCAAGAGCGGGTTGTAGGCCGTGCGCAGAAGGAGCCCGCGGGCCAGACCGAAACGATAGCCGGAATGGGTCGTCGTTAGAAAATAGAATTTGACCACCCATTGGAAATACGGCCAGGGATTGACACCGGCCATCAGAGTCGCGGCGTTGAGGGCGAGAAACGCCCCCGCCGACCCGAGCAGGAAAGCGAAGAGGCAGCACGGGCCTTCCCTTTGCCCTATAGTCCAGCGTTCGTAACCATAGAGCAGGATAGCCGCGCCGTAGATCAGCGCCAGCTTGGGCGACAACAGGGCCGCCGCCGTGAACAGGAGGCCGGAGAGCGCCCAGCGCATCGGAGGCGCCGGCGAAGAACCGGGATGCTCCAGGATCAGGAGTCCGGCCAACGTGAGAGCCAGGACCAGATGATCCGCGCGGAACTGGGCGAATGTGAAGACCACCGGCACCTGCAGAGCCACCAGCCCGACCGAGGCGAGGGCGCAGGTCCTCCAGGACCGGTCGGGATTGCGCCGGAGCAACATGAAGATCAGGAGCGCCAGCGCCAGGAAGGAAAAGCCGAGGTTGAGCCGTCTGAGAACCAGCAAAGATTCGAAGGTCTGGGGAAGTCGGCGCAGAATGGGGCTGTAGAGCAGCCAGAAATAGGGAGGATGCTCGAAGCAGAAATCGACATAGGGTTTGTGGCCTTGGGAGACCTGCCAGATCGCGTGGAATTCCGCCACTTCGTCGTAATCCAGGCGTAGGCTGGAGGCCAGCCGGAACGTCAGCGCCGACAATAGGCCGGCGCCTAAGACGCATATTAGGATGTCCTGTCTTAGGAAGCGCCGATAGTTCGTCATTGCCAGGCTCTGTTGCCCCAGTATAGCCCATCCTGTCCTGGCTGTAAACCGGAGACCAGATTGCGGGATCGGCAGTTTTCCCCTCTGAAATCGTTCCGGGGATGTCGTGAACGGTCCACGTCATTGCCTGCGGGACTCAGCCGGGCAAAGCCGTCGATGCAGGACGGATCAGCCGAAGGTGTAAGAGAACATCGAGAGGGTCCCGTATTGGAATCCGTCCGCGATCACGGAGGCCCGGTCGGACTCCGCCGCGGCGCCGAGGGTGAAGAAAGTCGGAAAGAAGTGCTCGGTGGTCGGATGCGCTCTTCGGGGTTCCGGGGCTTGCGACTCAAAGGCGAGGATATCGTCGAACCGCCCCGCCGCGATGTCGGCCTTGAGCCAGTCGTTGAACGCTCGGGCCCATCCGGCCGCGTCCTTGCGGCCGCCGTGCCAATCGAGTTCGCGCAGGTTATGCACGGCCCCTCCGCTTCCGATGAGCATGACGCCGGATTGTCGCAAGGGGCGCAGGGCCTCGCCCATGGCAAAGATCCGCCGCGGGGTCGAGGGGAACGGCATGGACACCTGCACCACGGGGACATCGGCTTCGGGGAACAACCGCGCCAGCGGCACCCACACGCCGTGGTCGATCCCCGCATTCTTGGACAGCGAGACCTTCAAGCCCAGGGACGAAAACCGCTCGCCGACTTCGTGCGCCAATGCCGGCGAGCCCGGGCAGGGATAGCGATATTCGTAGAGCTCGGAAGGAAAGCCCCCGAAGTCGTAGATGAGCGGCGGACGCTCTCCCGCCGTCACTGCCACGGAGCCGTCCGGACTGAGTCCGTGGGCGGACACGACCACGATGGCCGTCGGCCGTTCCATCCGGCGTCCGAAGCCGCGCAGCGCCTCGGCGTAGTCGTCTTCGGTGATGACGGCCAGCGGAGAGCCGTGGCTGATGAAAACGGCTGGAGCCTTCATCCCGGGGCTAGCCGATCTTGATCCCAGCCAGCCTTTCGGCCAGTTGAGCCACGTATTTGCCTTGGAACCTGGCCGCAGCCAGTTCGTTCTGGCTGGGCGTCCGCTCGCCCTGCCCGCCGGCGATGGTCGACGCGCCGTAGGGAGAGCCTCCGGTGATCTCGGCTGTTGACATCTGTCCCTGGAAGGCATAGGGCAACCCCGCGACCACCATGCCGTGGTGCAGGAGCGTGATGTGGAAGGACAGGAGCGTGGACTCCTGCCCGCCGTGCTGGGTGGCGGCGCTGGTCAGCACGCCGCCGACCTTGCCCACCATGGCGCCTTTCAGCCAGAGCCCGCCGGTGGCGTCGAGGAACTGCCTCATCTGGCCGCACATGTTGCCGAAGCGCGTGGGCGTCCCGAAGATGACGGCATCGGCCGCCGCCAGGTCGTCAACGGTACACAACGGCACATCCGCCTGCTCTTTCTGCGCGCCCAACGCGCCCATCTTCTCGAGGATTTCCTTGGGCAGGGTCTCAGGAACCCGCTTGAGCGCGACCTGGGCGCCCGTGACCTCTTTGGCGCCTTCCGCGGCAGATCGGGCCAGTTTGTAGACGTGTCCGTACATCGAATAGTAGGCGACAAGGATTTTCATTCTGTCCTCCTGAAAAGCGTCTCGAAATTTCATCCTAGCACTTTTTGGCATTATGTGGTGACAGCATGCCTGATTTCCAGACAATACCAGACAGGGGCAATAGGTGGCTGATGAAGCCAGCCTATGCAGGCCTGAAAAATGATTCATCATTTGGCCGAGTCTTGGCTTACCGAACGCGAGGGTCTCTTATCCGGGATTCGCCGAACTTGAACGTGGGCATGCCCAATATTATTACGAAAGAGGAGCGCTCTTCGAGCTGGAAGTCTTGAGCCGGGAAGCCGCTTAATCGCCGTAAAGGACTTTCGAGACGGCCGACGGGCACTCCCGTTGCGGCAGATGGCCGCACTGATCGAGCCCGACGAATCGCGCCCCGTGAATCAGCCGCGCAAAGCCTCGGCCGACGGCCTCGGGGATGGCCTTGTCGGCGAGGCCCCACAGCACGACCGTCGGAGCCTTGATCAGCGCGGCGCGCCCGTCCAATAAATCCTTCGGATCGAGGGCGGCGCAGATGCGTGCCGTCGGGCGAGCCTTGATCGCGGCGACGAGCCCCGGCCAGGCGCGGTCAGGAACGGTCGGAGGCTTGAAGTAAGCGCGTTTCGAGAAGGCTTGCATCTTCTCGACCGTCGGGTCCTGCAGCACTCGCGCCGTTTCGATTTCGATCCCCGTTGGGTCCGCCAAGCCGGCCGCGTTGATCAACACCAGGCGCTTGACGCCTTCCGGCCATTTGATGGCGAGCCAGGCAGCGACCCAGCCGCCAAGGCTGTTTCCGGCCACCGTCCATTCCGAGCAGCGAGACTGCAACGCCTCCTGTACGGAGTCCGCCATCGCCGGGATCGCGTAGCCGGAGGGAGAGGCGGGGGGGAGGGAGCCCTCGCTGCCGGGGAGATCGACGGCCAAGAGCCGCACGTCGGGAGGAGGCGGCGCGGCGCCGTCGTTGCCGAGAAGCACCTTGTCCCAAGTCCCCGCCGAGTCGCCGAGGCCGTGGATCAGCGCCACGCAGCGGCAGGGTTTGCCGGTCGCGCACGTGTTTTTTTCCCAAGCCGCCAGCGAGGCGGCCTGCACGCGCTTCACTCCTCCCAGGCGCAACCTCAGCTTGCCGAAAGTTCGGTTCGTTTCGTAGGGCCGGAGCCAGAAGACTCCCAAGAAAAGCGCGACGACCCACAGCGCGACGGCCAGCGTCATCCTCATGATTGAAGATATTGTACAACGCTTCTGCCGCTGTTCGCGCGAAGGGGGCGTGTGAACGCAAAAAAAGAGCGAACACCAAGAAGTGTTCACTCTGTTATCCGACTGTAAAACTGGCGGGGTCGACGGGATTTGAACCCGCGGTCTCTGCCTTGACAGGGCAGCGTGTTAAACCAGGCTACACCACGACCCCAAAAATCGAGTCAGCCACTATACCAAATTCCGAGCCGGGGGGAAAACTTGGGTCGTGTAGGATTCGAACCTACGACCCTTCGCGTGTAAGGCGAATGCTCTACCGCTGAGCTAACGACCCGCTGCGGCTATCTTACCACACTTGGCGGGTGCGACCAAGCCCGTCTCCTGCACGCGAAAAGCGGACAAACCATGACGCTTCCGGAAGTCCGCCCGGACTTCCGGATACTTAGGGCAGGAAGGTGATTTTTCCGACGAAGTAGTCGGCGCCCAGGTTGACCTGGTCGGCCGCCAAGTGCAGGGCCTTGCGCACGGCCGTCAATCGCAGGGTCCGGTTGAGCTTGATCGTCAGGTTCAGCGTCTCTTGGTCGAAATCCACCTTGGCGGACTCCACCTCCGGCAGCTTCATCATCTCGATCTCGATGCCGCGGCCGCAGGTCGTCGTCAGCATGCCGATGATCTTGACGGCGTAGTGCCCCGAGGGGAGCTCCTTGTAAGTCACGGCCTCTTCTGCGGGGAGGGTGAAGGCCGGCGCGCCCCAAGCGATCGGACCTGCCAAAACGGTCATGACCAGGATGGCGGCAGCCGACCAAATTCTCATCGACACAAATTAGCATATTCCCAAAACGATTTAGTAGACTCACCGCGTGAGAGTCCGCCGATGGCTCTTCGGGTTGGCGCTGCCCGTCGCGTTCGCGCCATCCGCCCTGGCTTGGCGCATCCCTTGGCCCGCCGCCTCTTGCGCCCGGCAACGCCGTACCGCGGCCGAACCGCCGCGCAACCCCGTCTCCCTCGACCCGGAGGAATGAATGGCTTACGCTCAGACGCTGCCGATGAACCAGGGAGTTTTTTATGACGCGGCTGGGGGCCGGGACTCGGTCCTGGGAGACGCCGCGGCCGTCATGATCATGAGTTGGGCTATTGCCGTCTGCGCCCGGTTCTGCGTGCCCCTGCCCTTCACCCCGGTGCCCCTGACCGGCAGCACGCTGGGCGTCCTCGGCGCCGGGGCTCTGTTGGGACCTCGCCGCGGCGGTGCCGCCGCGGCGCTCTATCTCCTGCAAGGCGGCTGCGGCCTGCCTTTTTTCGCGGGCGGGGCTGCGGGCTGGGCGTGCCTGCTCGGGCCCACGGGCGGCTATCTGCTGGGGTTCGTGCCCGGCGCTTGGCTGGCCGGCCTCCTGGCCCAGCGGGGCTGGGACCGCAGGACGGCCTCCAACTTGGCCCTGTTGCTGGCCGGGTCCGCCGTCATCCTGGCCTGCGGCTTGGTCGGACTGGCCCGTTTCGTCCCCGCCGGCCGTCTCCTCTCCGTCGGGCTCTACCCATTCCTGGTGGGGGACTTGTTCAAGTCCGGGGTTTGCGCCGCCCTCCTGCCTTGGGGCTGGCGCTGGCTCGGTCGCAATAGTGGACAAGGGTTGACAGAATAGAGCGCAACAGTTAAACTTTGCGAACCCGTCAAGGCCGCGCGGGCGCCCGAATAATAATGAAGAAAACGACGGTTTGGGACGTCGTCATAGGATTCATTCTCACGCTGAGCGTCCTGGCGGCCTATTCCCTGCACTGGTCCTTCTGCGAGGGCATCGAACTCAAGTTCTATGACATGCGCTCCAAGCTCCGGCAGAACCTCGCCGCAGCCGACGAGGTCGTGCTGGTCTCGATCGACGACAGTTCCCTGGCTGCCATCGGCCGCTGGCCGTGGCCGCGCTGGCGTCTGGCCGCCTTGGTCGACAAGCTTTCGTCCGCGGGCGCCAAGGTCGTGGGCCTCGATATCGTGCTCTCGGAGGATGAATATAACCCGGGCCTGACCGAGATCAAGCGCCTGCAGGACCGTTACGACGGGCTCCTCAGCGCCCGCGCCGTCACGGACAAGAAGAAGGTCTTCGACCTGGAATTCTCCTCCGCCCTGGCCCATCTGGACTCGGACTCCAAGCTGGAGGCGTCCCTGCAGAAGGCCGGCAACGTGGTCTTGCCCATGGTCTTCTTCCCGGTCGGCAAGCTCGGGACCAATCCGGAGACGCTTCCGCCTGCGGTGTCGAGTTTCACCGTCACCCCCGAGGTCGTGGCCGGGGCCCCGGAACTCCTCAGCCCGGACGGGTTCAAGGCTATCGTCCCCATTGGGAGGTTCGTCTCGGCCTGCGCCGGCCTAGGCCATGTCAGTCCTGCGCTGGATCCCGACGGCGTCCTGCGCCGGGAGATCCCGGTCTTCCGTTATGCAGATTCCTATTTCCCCGCCTATGCGTTGGAGCTGGTCATGGCTTATAGCGGGCTCAGTCCTCATGAGGCGGTCTTCAATCCGGGCCGTGAGATCCGCGTGGGAAAGATCACCATCCCGATCGACGATCACAGCCGCATGCTCATCTCCTTCAACGGCCCGGAAGGGACTTTCCGATCCTTCACCTACCAGGACGTGATGAACGACAAGGTCTCCTCTGACGCCTTCGCCGGCAAGATCGTCATCGTCGGGCTGACAGCCTCGGCGGTGGGGACGCTTTTCAGCACGCCCTTGGCCAACAACTTCCCGCCCGCCGAGCTGGCCGCTAATGTCATCGAGAACATCCTGCACCGCAGGTTCCTCATGCGCCCCCCCTGGGCCGTGAAGTTCGAGCTGGGCCTCCTGCTGGCCGTGGGGCTGTTCATCATGTTGGTGCTGCCCCGCCTGAGAGCTCCCTCGGGTCTGGCGGTCAGCATCATGCTCCTGGCGGGCTTGGCCGCTGCCGGCATCTATCCGTTCGCCAGCAATGGCTACTGGATCAAGGTCGCCTACCCTGCGGTCCTGCTCGTGCTGGCGTATCTGGTCGTCATTCTTAGGCGCTTCTTCGTCACGGAGAAGCGTAAGGACATCGCGACCAAGGCTCCTCGGATCGCCTCCGCCGACGGAGAGGTCTTCGAGGGCATCGGCGGCGCCAGGAAGGAAGACCCGGTGGTCATCGCGGGCGGCGCCGCCAAGCCTACCTTAGGCCGCTACGAGATCGAGAAGGAACTGGGCCGGGGGGCCATGGGTATCGTGTATCTGGGCCGTGATCCCAAGATCAGTCGGCAGGTGGCCATCAAGACCATGACCCTTGAAAAGGGCTCGGACGCGGCCGCGACCAAGGAGATCAAGGAACGCTTCTTCCGGGAGGCGGAGTCGGCCGGGACCCTCAACCATCCCAACATCGTGCGCATCTTCGATGCGGGCGAGGAGGCTGATGGGGCCTTCATCGCCATGGAGCTCCTCGACGGCCACGACTTCACGCGCTATACCCAGAGAGGGGGCCTGCTGCCCGTGACCCAGGCCTTGGAATCCGTCGCCATCGTCGCCGACGCCCTGGACTACGCCCATGCCCAGGGAATCGTGCATCGGGATATCAAGCCGGCCAACATCATGCTCCTCAAGGACGGGACGATCCGCGTCACCGATTTCGGCATCGCCCGCATCACCGCTTCGTCCAAGACGGCCACGGGCGCCGTCCTAGGCACGCCGTCCTACATGAGCCCGGAGCAGGTGGCGGGCAAGAAGGTGGACGGCCGCTCCGACATCTTCTCGCTGAGCGTCGCCCTTTACGAGTTGCTGACGGGCGAGAGGCCATTCAAGGGCGGAGAGGGCCTCGGGACTCTGCTGTTCCAGATCGTCAACGACCCGCACCCGGACCCTCGCACGGCCCGGCCGGACCTGCCGCCCTGCGTGGTCCCCATCCTCGACAAAGGCTTGGCCAAGGATCCGGACCAGCGTTACGCTCGCGGGGCGCTCCTGGCCGTCGACCTGCGGGCCTGTGCCGCGGCCATCCAATCCGACGTCGCCACCACGGAGCTCACACAGCCCCTGCCTCAGGTCGCCGCGCCGCCACCCTTCGTCGCCGCCGCTGTGCCGGTGGCGGCCCCGGAGGCCGCGGGCGCCGGCGGGACTTCCGATACCGCAGGCGCGCCCATCCGGCTGGAGGCTCCTCAGCCGTCGCCAGCGCCGATTCCGGCGGAGCCCGTTCCGATTCTTCCCGAGCCGGCGTCGGATCTCGTCAGGGACGTCGCCCTGCCTCCGGCCTCGGCGCCGGGCCCGGCGTCCGATGGGACCATCCGGCTGCCCCCCCGCGGGACAGAGGCCCAGGATCCCGACGCGACGCTCCGCCGGTCACCGGACGAGGAGAAGCCGTGAGCCCTAAACTCGTCTGGGATTTTTTCGGCAGGACGGACTCCGGCTGCGTGCGCTCCAACAACGAGGACAACTTCGGCATCGACCCGGATCTGGGCCTGCTGATCGTGGCCGACGGCATGGGCGGGCATAATTCGGGTGAAGTGGCCAGCGAACTGGCCGTCTCGACCATCCGGGACTGCGCGCGCCGGATGCTCGGCGGGGAGAAGGTCCTCGTTCCGGAGGGCGGTGCCCCAGGCGTGCCGGTGCGCTGCCGACAGCTGGAGCATTTCATTAAGACCGCCAACACCGTCATCTACGAGAAGGGCCGCGCCTTCCCCAAGGATGCGGGCATGGGCACGACCGTGGTCGCGGCCCTGGCGGATGAGAAAGTTTTGAGCGTGGCCCATGTTGGCGACAGCCGCCTCTATCTGTTCCGTCGGGGCGTCCTCAGCCAGTTGACCGAGGACCATTCCTTGGTCGGCGACCAGCTGCGGCGGGGCCTCATCACCCCCGAGGCGGCGGCGCACTCCACCCTGCAGAACATCCTGACCCGCGCCGTGGGCGCGGAGCCGGAGGTCAACGTCGACGTTGCGGAGCATCCGGTCCTGCCCGGAGACATGGTCCTCCTGGCGACCGACGGCCTCAATAAGATGGTCAGCGATGCGCAGCTCGCTACGGTGCTGGCTCGGGAGCCGGCTCCGGCGCAGGTGGTCGATGCCCTGCTGGGCATGGCCCGCCGGGCCGGAGGATTGGACAACATCACGGTGATCTGCGGCCGCCTGGGCGCGGCCCCGGCGCGGGGATTCTGGCAGCAGGTTTCGAGGTTGTGGGAGCGTTGATTCTGAGGCCGGGCTTGAAGAGGGACCAGACATGCCGAAACTTTTACTGAAGTTCAACGCCGCCGTCATCAAGGAGGTCCCTTTCGACAAGCCGGTCTTGAGTGTCGGGCGCAAGTTGGACAACGACGTGGTCATCGACAACCCGACCGTTTCCGGGCACCACTGTCGAATCTTCGTGCAGGGCGGGACTTATTTCGTGGAGGACCTCGACTCGACCAACGGCACCTACGTCAACGAGAAGCGCATCCGGAAATCCGGCCTGCGCCACAACGACGTGGTCGGCGTGGCCAAGCACGTCTTGGTCTTCATCGAGGAACCGTCGCCGGAGCCGGCCGCGGCCCCTGCCCCGGAAGCGCCCGCCGAAAAGGATGAGGCCACGGTCATGGGGCCGGACCGGCAGGCGCAGCTCCTCGCGGCCTCGGCCGCCACACAGCCCGGGGCCTCCAAGGTGGGCTGGCTGCGCATCCTCCGCGGCGGGGCGGGCAAGATGGAATATGAACTTTCGGGCATGTCCACGTACATCGGCAAGTCGGACCGCGTGCAGGTCCCCATCAAGGGCTCCGGCCTCTTCGCCTCCGCGCCGGAGGTGGCCGCCTCCATCCACCGCAAAGCCGAGGGCTATGTCCTGGTGGCGGTGGCGGACGGCTATCCTATGGTCAACGGCAACCCGGTCTCGGGCAGTGTGGCTCTTAACGAGGGCGACCTCATCCAGTGCGGGGCCACGACCATGCAGTTCAGCCTGAGGGATCCCTCGGGGTCCTAGGGCTCCCGGACCGCCTGGGGTCGCCCGGCCTTCCCTCCGACGGGGAAAGGCTCTTCCGACCGTCTTGATTCAGCCTCGCATAAGCGGTATATTGTTTTGACAGTCTCCGCTTTTATTATAAGTATCTCTAATGGAGCGCACGATGAATAAACTTAAGCCGGCCAAGTCCAAACACCAGCCCGCAGAGGAGCTCGAGTCGGTCACCATCCGGTTCGCGGGGGACTCCGGCGACGGCATCCAGTTGACCGGCGCCCAGTTCTCCACGGCCACGGCCATGGCGGGCAACGACCTGAGCACCTTCCCCGACTACCCCGCGGACATCCGGGCCCCCATGGGCAGCCTGTTCGGGGTGAGCGGCTACCAGATCCATTTCAGTTCGAGGCGGGCCTTCACCCCGGGCGACAGTCCGGACGTGCTGGTGGCCATGAACCCCGCGGCCCTCAAAGTCAACATCAAGGACCTGCGCAAGGGCGGACTGCTCATCGCCAATTCCGACGCCTTCGGCCCGCAGAACCTGGCCAAGGCCGGCTACACGGTCAACCCGCTGGAGGACGGCTCGCTCTCGGATTTCCGGCTCATACCGGTGGAGCTTTCCCGGCGCACCGGCGAGGCTCTCCAGGGCATGCCGTTGACCAAGCCCCAGGTCGAGCGGTGCAAGAATTTCTACGCTTTGGGCATGATGTATTGGCTCTACGACCGCCCCATGGAAGGGACGCTCAAGTGGATCGAGGGCAAGTTCAAGAAGACCCCCGCGATGGTGGAGGCCAACAAGAAGGCCCTGCTGGCGGGCAACGCCTTCGCCGAGACGACCGAGCTCTTCGGCCAGTCCTTCCGGGTCAAGAAGTCGCCCGTCGAGCCCGGCGTCTACCGCAACGTCACGGGCAACGAAGCCATGGCCTTGGGGCTGCTGACCGGTGCGCACCTCTCTGGGCTCCAGCTCTGGTACGGCTCTTACCCCATCACTCCGGCCTCGGAGATCCTCCACGAGCTCTCCAAGTGCAAGAACCTTGGGGTGAAGACCTTCCAGGCCGAGGATGAGATCGCGGCCATCTGCTCCTCGATCGGCGCTTCTTTCGCCGGCTCCTTGGGGATGACGGGCACCAGCGGCCCTGGCGTGTCGCTCAAGTCCGAGGCCTTGGGCCTGGCCGCCATCGTGGAACTGCCCCTGGTCATCGTCAACGTCCAGCGCGGCGGCCCGTCCACCGGACTGCCCACCAAGACCGAGCAATCCGACCTGTTCCAGGCCCTTTACGGCCGGCATGGCGAGTGCCCCATGCCGGTGCTAGCCGCTTCCACCCCCGCGGATTGTTTCCAGGTGGCCATCGAGGCCTGCCGGATCGCCATCAAGTACATGACCCCCGTGCTGGTGCTCTCCGACGGTTTCCTCGGCTTCGGCTCCGAGCCGTGGCGGGTGCCCGACACCTCCAAGCTTCCGAAATTCCCGCCCTCCAAGCTGCCGCCGTCGGACAAGTTCAAGCCGTATCTGCGCAATCCGGAGACCCTGGCGCGGCCCTGGGCCCTGCCCGGGATGTCGGGCTACGAGCACCGGGTCGGTGGGCTGGAGAAGGCTGATGTGACCGGCACGGTCAGCTATGACCCGGAGAACCACGAACGCATGTGCCGCCTGCGCCAAGCCAAGATCGATAAGGTGGCCGCCGAGATCCCTCCGACCGAGGTGCTGGGCCCGAAGAAGGGGAAGGTCCTGGTCCTGGGCTGGGGCGGCACCTACGGAGCCATCACCTCTGCGGTCAGCCGCCTGCAGGCCAAGGGCGAGTCCGTGGCCTGCGCGCACCTGCGCTATCTCAATCCCCTGCCGTCCGACCTGGGCCAGGTCCTGTCCCGCTACGAGCATGTGCTCGTCCCGGAGCTCAACCTGGGCCAGCTGGTGCACATGCTGCGCGACCGGTATCTGGTGGACGCCCAAGGCCTGCACAAGGTCAAGGGGCTGTCTTTCAAGGTCGCCGAGATCGAGAGTGCCGTCATGGCGCTGCTCGCAAACCGGAGGAGCTGATATGGCTGACATGCAAGATCATGGATTGGAGAATCTCCCGGGCTCCGGCCCGCTGCCCGACTCGCGGAAGTTCTCCTCCGACCAGCTGGTCCGTTGGTGCCCAGGATGCGGGGACTTCGCGGTCCTCGCCGTGGTCCAGAAGGTCCTGGCGTCTCTGGACATCCCCCGAGAGAAATACGCCTTCATCTCGGGCATCGGGTGTTCTTCGCGCTTCCCCTACTATATGAACACCTACGGGTTCCACGGCATCCACGGCCGGGCCCTGCCCATCGCCACGGGCGTCAAGTGCGCCAATCCGGAGCTGCAGGTCTGGGTGGCCACGGGTGACGGCGACGCCCTGTCTATCGGCGGCAACCACTTCATCCATACCCTGCGCCGCAATATGGACCTCAAGGTCATCCTGTTCAACAACCGCATCTACGGCCTGACCAAGGGACAGCTCTCGCCGACTTCCGAGTTCGGCAAGAAGACCAAGTCCACGCCCTGGGGCTCGATCGAGTATCCGGTCAATCCCATCACCATGGCGCTGGCCTCCAAGGCGACCTTCGTGGCCCAGACCCTGGCCGCCGATGTCGCAGGGCTGACCGATATCATCACGCGCGCGGCCAAGCACCAAGGCGCGGTCTTGGTGGAGGTCCTGCAGAACTGCGTGGTGTTCAACAACGGGGCCTGGCGCAAGCTCGAGGACAAGGCGACGCGCGAGGACAACGTCGTACGCCTGCAGCACGGCAAGCCCCTGATCTTCGGAAGCCAGCGCAACAAGGGCATCCGCCTGCGGGGTTTCAGCCCTGAAGTCGTCGAATTCGAGCCGGACCAGCCGCCCAAGGACCTGGTCGTGCACGATGAGAAGGCGGAGTCGCCCAACCAAGCCTACCTCATCTCCAACATGAGCGAATATGGCTGTCCGCTCCCGGTCGGGGTCCTCCGTGCCGTGCGCCAGCCGACCTTCCATGAACTCATGGAGAACCAGATCATCAAGGCCAAGCAGGCCGCGCCCACCGACCTGCAGGCGGTCCTCAACGGCTCGGAAGAGGGCGGGGCATGAAGCTGCTCGAATACGAGTCCAAGGAGCTCTTCCGGGCCCATCGCATCCCGGTGCCGCCGTCCGGCGGGGTGATCACCACCATGGCTCAGTTGCCCGCCGCTCTCAAGCGCGCGGGCAAAGGGCCTTGGGTCATCAAGGCCCAGGTCCTGGCCGGCGGCCGGGGCAAGGCCGGAGGCATCAAGCTGGCCCGCACCCCGGCCGAGGCGCGGGAGGCGGCCAAGTCCATTTTGGGCATGACCTTGGTGACCCACCAGACCCAGGGCCAGGGTCTCAAGGTCCGCGAGGTCCTCATCGAAGGCGGCGCGAAGATCGAGCGGGAGATCTATCTTTCCGTGGTGATGGATCGCAAGGCCTGTGGGCCCACGATCATCGCCTCCGCCGAGGGCGGCATGGAGATCGAGAGGCTCGCGGCGGAAAAACCCGAGGCCATCCTGCGCCAGCCCGTGGACCCCAGCACCGGGCTCCCGGATTTCGCGGCGCGGAGGCTCGCGTTCCAGCTGGGCTTGCCGCCGCAGCATACCGCCGGCTTCTGTCATCTCGTCAAATCTTTGGTCTGGCTTTTCCTCGAACACGATTGCAGCCTGGTCGAGGTGAACCCGCTGGTGCTTACCCCGAAGGGCCTGATGGCTTTGGACGGCAAGGTGGTCACCGACGACAATGCCCTGTTCCGACATCCGGAGCTGGCCAAGCGCAAGGATCCGGAGCTCTCCAGCCTGGAGCGCGAGGCCAAGAAGGCCGATCTCTCCTACATCGGGCTTGACGGTTCGATCGGCTGCATGGTCAACGGAGCGGGGCTGGCCATGGGCACCATGGACACCATCGTCCTGGCGGGCGGCCGGCCAGCCAATTTCCTGGACGTGGGCGGCGCCGCCAACGAGGAGCGGGTCACCAAAGCCTTCCAGCTCATCCTCAAGGATGCCAAGGTGAAGGCGGTCCTGGTCAACATCTTCGGCGGCATCGTCAAATGCGACATGATCGCCGCGGGCATCCTGGCCGCGCTCAAGAAGGTCAAGCTGCGTGTGCCCTTGGTCGTGCGCCTGCAAGGCACCAACGTCGAGAAAGGCCGCGAGCTTCTGTCTCAGGCCAAGGTCAATATCATCCCGGCGGAGGACCTCTGGGACGCGGCGCGCAAGGCCGTGGAGGTGGCACGATGAGCATCCTGCTGAATAAAGATTCGCGCCTTATGGTGCAGGGCTTCACCGGCGGGACCGGGACCTTCCATTCCAAGCAGTGCCTGGAGTACGGAACCAACATCGTGGCCGGCGTCACGCCCGGTCGAGGCGGGACCACACACCTCGACCGGCCGGTGTTCAACACCGTCTCCGAGGCCGTGCGGCAGACCGGGGCCGACGTCTCGTTGATCTTTGTGCCCGCGCCGTTCGCGGCCGACGCGGTCCTCGAAGCGACCGACGCGGGGGTGGCCCTGGCCATCTGCATCACGGAGGGCATCCCGGTCCTCGACATGGCGCGGGTCAAGCGGGCGCTGGACGCTTCCGCCCGCGCCGGCGTGCGCGTGCGTATGGTCGGCCCCAACTGCCCGGGCGTCATCACTCCGGGCGAGTGCAAGGCGGGCATCATGCCCGGCTACATCCACAAGCCCGGCCGCATCGGCATCGTTTCGCGGTCCGGCACGCTCACCTACGAGGCGGTCCATCAGACTTCCCAGCAGGGGCTGGGCCAGTCGACCGTGGTGGGCATAGGCGGAGACCCCATCGCGGGCTCGAATTTCGTGGACATCCTAGAGCTCTTTGAGAGCGACCCGGCCACCGACGCCGTGGTCATGATCGGCGAGATCGGCGGCTCGGCCGAGGAAGACGCGGCGCGCTTCTATCGCGAGCGGATGAGCAAGCCGGTGTTCGGTTTCATCGCGGGGCGCAGCGCGCCGCCGGGCCGTCGCATGGGGCATGCCGGCGCTATCATCGAGGGCGGTTCGGGGACCCATGCCTCGAAAGTTAAGGCTCTGCGAGAGGCGGGCGTCACCGTCGTTGAGAACCTCAATGAGATCGGGGCCACCGTCGCTAAAGCGCTTAAACAGAAGGCTTCCGTGTAAACGAGCGCGTCGACTGCGCCGACGCGCCACCGGCGCTCCCCTGTGAGGGGAGCGCCGGTGGCGTTGGGGTGGCCTTTTTTCCGTAAGGAATCTACTTCGTCTGCGTCGTCCCAGCCGCAGGCGCTGCGCCCGCGCCCGCAGGCATCATGCCCTGCATCATTTTGCTCATGTCCGGCATGCCCGCTCCGCCCGCGCTTCCAGCTCCGGGCATCATGCCCTGCATCATTTTGCTCATGTCCGGCATGCCCGCTCCGCTCGGCATCTGAGGCATGGATCCGGTCGGCATCTGCCCCATCTGGCCCCGCTTGCCCATCTGTCCACCACGCTGGTTGTTGCCCCCGAAACCTGAGCCCTTCAGGTGGGGCTGCATGAAAGTCTTTGGCCCGGATTTAGGCTTGGACTTGGCCTGGGGAGTCGGGTCACTCTTGGCGACTTCCTGTTTCGGAGCCGGCGTGGGGGGGGCCTCGGACTTCGCCGATTCGGTCGAAGTCTGCTCCGCAGGCAGATAATCAGAACCGCCCTTGATGAAGCCCAAAGAGTCGGATACGGATGCCGAGGCCGCGTTTTGAGTTTGGGCCGGCCCCGCAGCGCCGGCCAGCGTGTTCGGGGGCAGAATCGCAGGGGCCGGGGTCTGGGCCGCCTTGATCCGGTCGCCCACCCTCTCGCGAGGGGCGAAAGGATGAGACGCGGCGTCCGGGTTGGGCGAGGATGCCTCGGTCGAGCGGAGATAGAAGAGGACCAGGAGAGGGATCAGGAGTACGGCTCCGCCCGCGAGCAGCAGGTAAAGGGTGATGCGATTGCGCTTTGTGGCCTCTTCTCTGGAGTCCATGACGCTTCCGCAGGGTTGAAGACGTGGGGCAATAGAAGTGTAACAGTGTTGTTGTTATATTTCAAGGCCAGGGGACTGGGGTTCGGATTCCAGTGCCCGGAGGATTGGAAATTTTTGAATGTGGGTCTTGACAAATCAAAGCATCAGGCTATACTTAGAGGGTAGTATCCTACCCGTGCGTGCATGCCGTTGCGGGCTCAGGGGTTGCAGCTCGCGGGCGCGGCATGGTCGTCGGCACGGATGGGCGATAAACGGCAAACCCGCCGCAAGGCGGGGGCGCAAAGCCATGGACCCCGGTTTCGGGGGCGTCAGGCTACCGAATAAGATGGCCCAAGTTAATGCTTGTGGGCTCGGCCCACGGCGTATTTTGACGCCTGTCCGGACGATTGCGATCGTCTGGATGGGTTTGTTTTTCTCTGCGCGCCCTGTCCCGGCGCGCGCGGCGGCCGAGGTGGGTGGACAACCTGCGGCCTTCCTCTCCTACGGAGTGGGCGGTCGGGCCCTCGCCATGGGCGGTGCCTACTACGGGATTTCAGACGATGCTTCCGCGGCCTACTGGAATCCGAGCGGACTGGCCCTGCTGCAGCGCAAAGAGGTCACCGCCATGCAGGCGACGCTCTTCGCGCAGACCAAGCTGAGCTACCTCGCATTCGCTTATCCCACCAAGGGCGGCAGCACTTTCGCGTTGAGTATGACCCAGCTCGCTTCCACGGGATTCGAGGAGGTGGACGTCGCTTACAACTCGAGCCAGGAGCCTGCCACTATCCAGTCCAACGGGAGCTTCCAGGACCAGCAGCAGGCCCTGGCCTTCTCATGGGCCAAGAATGTGACCGAGACGGTCGCCTTTGGGATGACCGCCGAGCAGATCTCCCGCAAGATCGCGGGCTCCTCGGACCAGTTTCGGACCATCAGCGTGGGCGCCATGAAAAGCTTGGGCCCGTCCTATCGCCTGGGCCTGGGCGTGCAGAACGTGTTCTTCCAGAAGACGGGGGACACCGAAGACAAGCTGCCCGTCATCGTCAAGGTCGGCAACTCGCTGCGCCTCTTCAAGGAGCGTCTTATCCTGGCCCTGGACGCCGACGCGCCGCTGACCGGTGCGCCCGATCTGCGTTTCGGCGGCGAGTACTGGATCACGCGCTGGTTCGCCTTCCGTTGCGGGCTCAGGGCCTTGCCCGGAATCCAGGAGACCGATTTTGGATTCGGGCTCAATCTTCGCAGTTTCAGTCTCGACCTGGCGCAGGGGATCCATGACCTGGGCTCGAGCACCCGCATCTCCGCCACCTTCCGCTTCGGGCAGTCCAAGGGGGACCGCTCCTCTGCGCAGGTGCGCGCCTTCATGAGGCAGGGCATGGAGGCCTTCCGGGAGGGCGACTTCACCCTGGCGGCTCAGAAGTTCAACCAGGCCCTGGACGCGCAGCCGGACAACAAGCAGGTCCAGGCCATGCTGGCGCGTTTGATCGCCGTCATCGGGTTCGTCCCGCAGGCCATTGGCGGCGAGGAGTATCAGACCTTCGTGCGCCGTGGCGCCATATCCTACGTGGACGGCCGCGACCTGCGCGGCGCCGTCAACGCCTTGCGTTACGCCTTCAACAAGAACCCCCAGAACGAGAAGCTCCTGGGCTTGCTGAACATGGTCGAGAAGGAGGCCGGCGTCGTTGAGCCGACCCGCCGCATGGAGGGCCCGGAGACGTTCACCTGGGTCGACCAGAAGATCTACGATGCCCGGCAGTCCGTCTACGATGGCAAGTACGACGCGGCCGTCCGCCGGGCCCAGGACGTGCTCGACCTGGAGCCCAACAACGTCACGGCCCTGCAGATCATGGGCAGCGCGTTCTTCCTCATGGAGCAGAAGGATAAGGCCCTGGCGGTCTGGAAGAGGGCCCTGGAGATCGATCCCGGCAATCGTGCGGTCAAAGACTTCATCCAGAGCCTGCGGTAGCAATAGCCTGCCGCAGGCTCTGGGGCATTAAAGAAAGTCGCTATCTGTATTGAAAATTTAACATGAAGCCTTTAAACTCATACAACGATGTCCCTTAGGAAGACCTTTTATCGGAGCGCGTGGGTCTGCTGCCTCTTGGCCGGGGCGGCTGCCGCTGCGGTGAACACCCCGGACCTCGGGTTGCTTCAGGAGCAGGAACGCATCAAGAGGGAATCCGAGGAAAAGATCCAGCGCGACGTGCTCGACCCCATCCTGGGCAAGGGCAACGCCATGGTGTTCGTGGACGTGGAGATGGAGTTGAACGTCGAGAACGAGGACGAGACCCGCTCGGGTATGGGCTTGGTGGAGAAATACCGCGAGAAGCAGGGGATGCGGGCCAATGGCGGTTTCCAGACCACCTACATCCTGCCCGGCATCCCCAAGCCCAAGACCATCACCGCCCAGCAAGGCCCGCCGGACCGGCCCGACGCCGCCCAGGCCCAGCAGGCCCAGCAGATCAAGGGCGTGCAGAAGGTGCGCTACGCCCTCAAGCCGATCTTCAAGAAGCTCGGGGTGACCGTCATCCACGACGAGCTCGTCCTGCGCGCCCCGGCGCAGGTGGAACTCGTGCGCAGCCGGGTCGTCGACGCCATGTCTCAGTACGGCCTGGCCCCGGACCAGGTCTTCTTCCGTCCGACCCGCTTCCACCGGGAGGGGGACAAGACGTGGTCCTGGACCGACGACCTCAAGCATCCGGACGTCTACATCCCCCTGCTCTTCGCCCTTCTGACGCTGCTGCTGCTGCTTTTCCTCTTCGGGCCGCTGGCCCGGTTCTTCAAACAGTACGTGGCCGCCCTGCGCGAGAAGCCCGCCGCCGAGGTGGACATCGAGTCCAAGATCGAGCAACCGGAGCCGGAGGCGGAGAACCCGCTTGACGAAGAGGGCAAGCTCGACATCACCCTGCAGCAGAAGCCGCCGGAGCCGCCGCCCCCGCCGCCGCTGGAAGAGGAGGATGAGGCCATGAAGAAATTTGCACCCTTCTCCTACATCAACGAGGAGAACATCAAGAGGCTGGTCTATCTCTTCATCCTGCGCAAGGAAGAGCCCTGGGTCATCGCGACGGTGCTGAGCTATCTGCGGCCCGACTACGCGCGCATGGTCCTCATCTCCCTCCCGTTGGAGATGCAGGCTAAGCTCGCCCTGGAGGCTCTGACCATCCGGCAGGTCACCAAGGAGCAGGTCGAGGCCATCGACGCCGACATCATGCAGAACGTGGATTTCGTGGTGGGAGGCATGGAGCGCCTCACGGCCATGCTGGCGGAGGCCGACGCCGGGACGCGCAACAACATCCTCAGTTACCTCAAGAACGAGAAGCCCCTGATCTTCGACAAGGTCCGCAAGCACCTGCTCCTCTTCGAGGACGTCGTCAACTTCCCGGACCGGGAGATGCAGACCGTCGTCCGCGAGCTCAAGACCGAGGCCATGGCCCGCGCCCTGCAGAACGCCGCCCCCGAGATCATCAATAAATTCCTGACCAACATGTCCGCGGGCGCGGCGGGGGTCCTTAAGGAGAACATGGACTATACCAAGGACCTCACCGCAGCCCAGATCGACGACGAGCGCGCCAAGATCATGGACGTGGTCCGAGTGTTGGAGAAGGAGGGCAAGATCGCGGTGCGCCAGAGGGCCGATGAGGGAGTAGACATCGTCGAGGGCATGCAGGAGGAGCTCAGCGCCATGCAGAGGAGGCAAGAGCGCTTCGCGGCCGCGCGCAAGAAGTTTGAATCCCCGGCGCCTTCCGAGACCGACCCCCAGTCGGCCGCGCAGGAGGCGCAACGCTACTTCACGGCCGGAGTCACCTATTACAACGCAGGCCAGATGGAGTTGAGCCTTCAGTATTTCGAGTACGCTTTGAGCCTCGACCCGAACCTCTGGCAGAGCTATCAGTATCTGGGGAACGCTTTCTACCAATTGGGGCGCACTGCCGAGGCCCTGCAGCAGTTCGAGAGGCTTCTGACCTTCAACCCGGACCCGCAGGTCCGCCAGTGGGTCGATAGCCTCAAAGCCCAGGTCGGCGGCTGATGAGCCACAGGAGAATACATCATGGCTGAGGATTACAAGGACTCCCAGAGACCCCCGAAGCCGCCGCCCTTGCCTCCTTTCCTTAAGAGGACACCCCCACCCCCGCCTTTGCCGCCCGGTCTGGCCAGGGGGCCGGCGGGCTTCCCGTCCGTGTCCGCGGCGCCGATGGCCCCGGCGCTCCCGGTACCGATTGAGCTGGAGCGCCCGTCCGGCCCGACGTCCGAGCAGATGGAGTACGAAAAGAAGGTCGGAGAGCTCGAGAAGCGCCTGGCCAACGAGCACGAGCAGTTGCTGTTGGCCAACCTCAAGAGCCAGCAGGAGGCCGCCACGGCTGCGCGTGTGGAGGTCTCCATCAAGGAGCTGCAGGATAAGCTGCGGCGCGACCGTCGCGAGGCGGAGACGGAGGAGAGCCGTCGCGCCCAGCAACTCAAGGTTCAGGAGCTGGAGGCGCGCTTGGCCCAGGAGCGCGAGACCTGGGTCACCACTCTCAAGAACCAGATGCAGACACGCGAGGCCCAGGAGAAGGAGGTCGAAGGCCACTTCGCGATGCGCCTGCAGGAGATGGAGCGGCGCTGGCTGGAGGAGAAGGCCGGCTGGCAGAAGGCGGTCCTGGCCAAGGACGAGGAGATCCGCAATCTGCGCGCGCTCGCGGAGAAGCTCAAGGGCGCCGATGCGGAGCTCGCCAAGACGGCCGCCGAGAAGAAGCAGCTGGAGGCTCGCATGGCCGAGGACATGGCCAAGGTCGCCAGCGCGACGGAAAAGGAGAAGGATTCCTTCCAGATGCGCGCGGACTTGGCACTGTCTCGTCAGCAGCTCGCGATGGTCCAGGAGCGCCTGGAGCGCGACCTCCAGTCTTTGCGCACCAGCGCGCATGAACGGGAGGAGCGCTTGCTGGCGGATCACGAGCGTCTGCAGCGCGATCTGGCCACGTTGGCGGAGCGCCTGCATGGGGAGCACGAGGCCGACCTGCGCCGCGTCAAGATCGAGGCCGAAGCCGATTCTGTGAGGTATAAGGGAATCGCCGAGCGCTCGGCCGCGGAGTTGGCCAGGCTGCGCGCGATCTGCGGAGCCTTGGAGCGGCAGTCGGCCGCCAGTCGGGCCCAGAACGAGGAGCTCAAGCGCTCCGCCGCGGATGGGGAGAAGACCCAGGAGCGCTTCAAGGCCGAGTTCGTGGTCCTGCAGCGCAAGTGGGCGGAACGCGAGAAGGAGGTCCGTGCCGAAGCCGCGGCCCAGTCCCTGCAGATGCTGGAGTCGGAAAAGGCCCGTATCAAGATGGCGGCCCAGGAGGAGATCAGTCAGCGCGCGGCGCGCCTGGCCGAGCAGATGGAGAAGGATCTGGAGAGCGAGTTGCGGCGGCGCGAGGCCGCTCTGCGCATCGAGATCGAGCGCGGGGCCCTGGAGCGCTTCGAGAAAAGCGAGGCCGAGCGCCAGAAGGCCCGTCTGGCTCTGGAGGCCGAGCTTGAACGCCTGCGCGCAGAGAGCGCGCGCCAGTCGACGGAGTGGGGCCAGAAGCTTCTGGCTAAGGAGGCCGAACTGGTCAACGCTCAGGGGCAGGTGGCGGATATCTCTTCGCGTCGGGAACGCGCCGAGGAGTTGCGCCGCGACGACGCCGCGCGCCTGCTCGAGTTGGATAAGGCTCTGCAGGCGGCCCGCGAGGAGCTCGGGGGTCTGCGCCGGGAGCTTGGCGACGTGAAGGGGCGTCTCGGGAAGGAGGAAGGCCAGGGGCAGGCCCTGCAGGGCGAGAAAGCGGAGTTGGAGCGGCTCGCCGCCGCCCAGTCCGCGCAGGTGAAGGCCGTGGAGGAGTCTCTCGAGCGCCTGCGCGGTGAAGTCGCGCGGGAGGCCAACCTGGGGCGCATGTACCTGGCGGAGCGGGACAAGGCGGCCGCGGCCTTGGCCGCGACCGAGGAGGCCCTTGCGAAAGCCGAAGCGAAAGTGGCGCGACAGGGCCAAGAAATGTCTAAATTGCAGACGGCAGCGGCGCGTAGTCTCTCCGCGCTGGAGCAGGAGAGGAAACGCTCCCTGTTGTCTCGAGTGTTCAGCGGGAAGGAGAAGGATGATACGACTCCATAGGCTCAACGGCAGCGAGATCATCATCAACGCCGAGCTCATCGAGAGCTTGGAGCCCGGACCCCAGACCACGGTCTCGCTGGCGACGGGGAACCGCTTCCTGGTGCGCGAGAGTGCTGAGGAGGTCACGGGAAGAGTGTTGGAGTATCGGCGGGCCGTCTACTCTTCCGGCAAGGTCGCCAACCCTATCTCGGGCTACCAAAAGGAATAAGCCATGGACATCGCGACAGTGATGGGAATCCTCGCCTTCTTCATCATGGTGGTGGCGACGATCTTTTTTTCCTACGGCTGGGCCGGATTCACGCCCTTCCTCAACCGCGAGGCGTTCTTGGTGGTCATGGGCGGCACCGCCTGCGCCACGCTGGTCAACTATCCGCTCCGCCAAGTGGTCGGCCTGGGCCGCATCCTGCGCAAGGTCCTTTTTTCGACCGGGGAAGACACCAGCGATATCGTGGTCACCTTCGTGACGCTTTCCGAGAAAGCCAAGAAGGATGGTTTTTTGGCCCTGCAGGCCGACGTGGACAACATCAAGGACGACTTCATGCGCCGCGGCCTCCTGCTCGTCATCGACGGCGCCGAGGCGGAGTTCATCCGTAACATGCTGGAGACCGAGATCGGCTTCATCCGTGAGCGCCACAAGGTAGGCCAGGAGATCTTCAACGCCATGGGCACCTATGCCCCGGCCTTCGGCATCATCGGCACGGTGCTGGGTATGATCCTGATGCTGTTCTCCATCGAGGACGTGCAGAACGTGCCCAAGCTCATGGCCATGGCCCTGGCTGCGGCCTTCTTCGGCCTGGGCTCGGGCTACCTGATCTTCCTGCCCATGGGCGGCAAGCTCCGGCGCCGCTCCGAGGAGGAGCTCCTGGTCAAGGAGATCATCATCCGCGGGGTGCTGCTCCTGCAGAGCGGGGCCACGCCTCGGATCGTGCGGGACAACCTCATGGCTTATTTGGATCCGGTCCAACGGGAGAGCGTCAAGGCCCCGGCCCCCGCCCCCGTCGAGGGAGCGTGAGGTAGACCGCGATGCCGATTCGGCCTCCGAGGGGCTTCATCGATGAGACGGACCCCAGGGTCTGTCGGATCGGACTTCCGGCCCCGCCCTGGCTGGTCAACTATGCGGACCTCATGACCGAGATGGTCTGCTTCTTCATCATCCTCTACGCCCTTTCGGCCGCGCTCAACAAGAACGTGCAGAACGCCGCCCAGCAGGTGCGGGGCCTGATGAGGAACGGCGAGCTCAAGGGTGCGGTCCAGGTGGACCGTGAGGGGCTTAAAATCTCTCTCGAAGAGCAGGGGCAGGTCCCCTTTTTCCAGAGCGGCTCGGCCGATACCACGCCGGAAATGGAGGAGAAGGTGGCCAAGATCGCGCCCATGCTCAAGAAGCTTTCCGAGCAGCAGGATATCATCGTGGAAGGGCACACGGACAACCAGCGCATCCATAACGAGTATTTCGATTCCAATTGGGAGCTCTCCACCGCGCGGGCGACTTCCGTCACCCGCCTCCTGACCGATAAGTTTGGATTGCCCGCAGCGCGCATGGGCGCCATCGGCTACGGAGAATACCGGCCCATCGTCCCGAACGACACCTCGGAGCATAAGGCCAAGAATCGACGCGTCGTTTTTTTCGTTAAGAACGCGCCCCTCGGGGGCAACGCCAAGGGCCCGCCCGCCGCGGGGAAGGCGGCGACTGCTGCGGTCGCGCCGACGTCGTCGTCCCTTCCGGGAGTGGAGAACGGCGCCCCCTCAGGGACGGCGCGCCCAGGCGCGCCGCCGGCTGAGGAGGCCAGATGATTCCAGCACTCTCGCGCCTGATCCCTGGGACAGGCCTGACGCTGTTCGTCTTCCTGGCCGGTTGCGCCAGCGTGGGGCAAAGGGTCGTGCAGGAGGATTTCGCCGAGGGCCGGGTCGTAGACCTCTCTGTCACCGCCAAGCTCACGGGCAACCGTGAGCTCCTCTTCGTCTCCCTGCCTAATAAGACCGAGTTCCTGGAAGGCTACATCCAGGGCGTCATCACGGACTATGTCGATAACCCCATCCAGGGGGTGGTGGTGCGGGCCGCGGCCTCCGGGGAGACCCAGCTGGAAGAGCTGGAAGAGGCGGAGTCCCGCTCCGCGGTGGTGGCCGGGACCTCCTTCGACGCCGGGGTCAGCGACACCAACGGTTTCTACCGCGTGCGCTTCAGCCTCCCCATCATCGGCGGCAAGGTGGATGTGCGCGGGCACCTGCTCTACAACCCCGGCTGGGAGCAGGAGCGTGACAATCTCGGAAAATCCTACGAACCGCAGACCAAGCAGAGCCAGTTCCGGCTCTTCTACGAGCGCAGCCAGGGGCGCATCATCTTCAATGAAGGCATTCGCAAGAGCGTCGTCGCCCCGGTGAACAGCCGCCGCCCTGCCAAAGCAGAGTCGGGGCCGGCCGCACCGGCGCCGCCGGGAGCCAAGGCCGATGACGACATCTTCAAGGGATTCGGCTTCGGGCCATGAGCGCGAGGACAGAGACCGTGATGGAGGGTGAGGCATGAGGGAGTGGAACCTGGGGTTGGCGCTGTTGATGGCCCTGGCCGGTTGCCGCGGTTTGGGCCTGAGGGACGAGTCGGCCACGGAGTTGGAACGCAATTTTCAGGACTCCGACCGGCAGGTCCGGGAAACCAGGACCCTCGCGGGCTTGGCTGAGATGGAGACGGCCCTGGCCAGCTATGTCAAGGGTGAGCGGCGCATCCCAGAGAGACTTGGGGCGCTCGTACCAAAGTATCTCGCCGAGGTCCCGAACATCGACATCGCGGTCGGCGGGCACCACGAGACCAGCGACGTCCGATACTATTCCAGCGACCTGCTCCGAGACGGCCAGCTTGACGGGACCAAGCTCAAGGACACGGGCAAGTGGGGATACGTCCATAACGACCGGCAGGTGGTCATCTTCGTGGACTGCACGCATCCCTCGAGCCGCGGCAGACCGTGGTATCAAGAGAGGGGATCCCTGTAGCGGCGGCGGGCCGCCCCCATGGACTTACCGGCTCCCCAGAGCCGGGGGGCCGGGCGCTTTCCGCCCAGACAAAAAGCCTGTCTGGGCGGAAAGATTTGTAAAATCCCTTGATGACCCGCTCCCGCTTCTACCTCGGGGCCCTGCTGCTCCTGCTCATCGTTGCAGTTGACGCTTATGTGTTGCGACGCCTTCTCGCCGGCCTGCCAGACATCCACGCTCTGGAGGAATATACCCCGTCCTTGACCAGCCGGGTCTTCGACTGCAAGGGCAACGTGGTGGCCGAGTTCTCGATCGA